>Ga0214473_10000160_pt1 | contig 95646 bp, 73 predicted proteins | sample RVTome_7_FD_203509 | JGI IMG/M metagenome (GOLD analysis project Ga0214473, IMG submission 203509) | Soil microbial communities from uranium-contaminated site in the Upper Colorado River Basin, Wyoming, United States - RVT98D197 | ecosystem: Environmental > Terrestrial > Soil > Contaminated >... | reverse complement strand
GTGTGCCCCTATAATACGCCCCGCCGGTGAGATCGGCGATCTCGGTGAGCAGATCTTCGTTCAAACGTGATACGATGACCTGACCGCCTTCGTCCTTCTTGTAGCCTTCGTTCCGTCCCTGATCGTCGGTTATGGGGATCGGCTCGCCCTGTGGAGTGCCCATGCCGACGGGAAAGATGATGATCCCTTTGTCTGCGGCGTCCTCAGCGGCGGATTGCACCTTGCTTTCGTGATCCTCGCCGTCGGTGATCAGCACGATGACCTTCTGGGCGGTTTGACCAGGCAGAAAGGCGTTGATCGATGTCTTGAGGGCTTCGGCAACAGCGGTTCCCGGCACCGGTATCAAGCCGGTGTCCAGCACGTCCAGGAACATCCGGGCGGCGGAATAATCCGTGGTCAACGGGCACTGCAGGAATGCCGCTCCGGAAAATGCCACCAGTCCAATCCGATCGCCTTTCAAGCGCTGGATGAAGCCTGCGACCTCGTGCTTGGCTTTTTCCAGCCGCGAGGGCGATATGTCCTGCGCCCGCATGGATTGGGACACATCCAACGCCACGATGATATCGACTCCTTGCCGCTTCACCTCCACCAACCGGCTGCCGACTCTGGGATTGGCGAATGCCAGAATCAGCAAGGCAGCTCCGACTACCCAGAGCGTTTCGCGGATCCGGATTTTTCGGACGCTGTGGTTGTAAGCCACTTGTCGTGCCAGGTCGTTCGTGACGAAGGATTCCGTCTCGCGCTGCCTCTGGCGTCGAGCCAGGCGGAACAACACCCAGACCGCCGGAATTGCCAATAGCAGGAGCAGAGCCTCCGGGTGCCCGAATCGGATTTGGGGTCCGAACAGCCCGTTCAAATTATCAATGATATTGGACACCAGGTCTCCTACGGAATTTTCCGGAAACGCGTTCGCACCAACATTGCCTCGACCGCCAGGCACACTATTGCCAATGCCAGGTAGGGATAGAATAACTCCGCCACTCTCCGATAATGTGTGACCTCTATTTTCGAGGTTTCCAGCCGATTGATTTCGTCATATATTTGCTGCAGTTCCTCGGTATCGGTGGCTCGAAAATACCGCCCATGAGTTATTCTGGCGATCTCGCGCAGCATATCCTCGTCGATGTTGACCGGAATCTGCACGGTGCGGATGCCGAACGGAGTCTGCTGAGGATACGGCGCCATACCGCGTGTTCCGACTCCGACCGCGTATATCTTGATTCCCAAAGCCGCTGCAGTCTGCGCTGCTGTAATCGGATCCAATTCGCCCCGGTTATTCTGACCATCCGTCAGGAGGATCATCACCCGGCTTTTGGCAGTGCTGTCCCGAAGGCGGTTGACACTGTTGGCGATTGCCATTCCGATGGCGGTGCCGTCCTCCACCATGCCCATCCGCACCTTCGACATCAGGTCCTTCAATACACGGTAATCCAGAGTCAGCGGACATTGAGTGAAGCTGTGTGCGGCGAACACTACCAGCCCGATTCGGTCGCTGGTGCGGTTATCCATGAAATCCGCCGCCACCTTCTTGGCAGCCTCCAGCCGGTTGTCGGGCTGGAAATCCATGGCAGCCATCGATGTAGAAATGTCCAGAGTCAATACGATATCGATGCCTTCGGTGAAGATCTTCTCCTCCGACGATGTGCGCTGGGGTCTCGCCAGAGCCACGACCAGCAATGCCAACGCTACCCATCGAAGCGTCGCGGGCAGGTGCCGAAATCGTTGAACGGCGGTTTGAGGCAGGTCTTTGACCAACGAGAGCGACGGATAGCGGAAATCGGAAATCTGGTATCGGGACCGTTTGATGTAGTACGCGATCAGGAGAAGGACGAGGACGAAACCTGCTAATGCCCACGGCGTGGCGAAATCCGAGACCGACAGTTGGTTCACACTGCCTCCGCTTCCTGGAATTCAACCTCCGTGACCTGCGGGACGTGCTTGGTCTCATCGACGATCCGGTACGCGAATTCCAGCGCCTGTTCGCACTCACCCCAGCCCGGCAGGTCTTTCGCGAACTTGACCATATCCGCCGAATCCATCCATGCTTCGATCTTGCTGTGTAATTCCTCCTTGCTGATATGCTCCGGCAGGATCTGTTTGATGTCCCAGGTCGCCATCTCCAACGCCGGGAACCGGTATCGCCCTTCGAAATAGCGGCGGATGATTTCCGACAGTCGGAAATAGTATTCCGTCAATTTCCCGTCCTGCAACAGCTTGTCTTCCTTGAGCCGCATTAGTTCCCGGTACGCTAACTCGTGCGGAGGAATGGGTGGCGGCGGTGGAGGCACGTATTCTCCTTTGCGCTTTTTCCACCAGAGGTAAGCGTGATACAACCCATAGCCCAGCCCCACAATTCCCAGTGCTATCGCCAATTTCCAGATGATTTCCCAGGCGGAAATAGGGATATTGACCTGGGAGTGGATATCGACGATCTCGGGATAGCCGGAATCCGGCAGCACAGTGGCGATCAGAATCGACGTCGGATTGGAACTGTATTCCGTTCCGGTGGATTCGCCAGGCGGGATTACGGTCACGAGCAATGGGGGTATGGAGAAGATCCCTGTGTCGTAGCCAGCGATGGTCGCGGTGTATTCCTGGTAATCCTGGTCGCCGTGCGATACCCGGTCTTTTTCCTGGGCGTTCAAGATCACCAGGGAACCCAACGTCTCTTCCAGTGGGTGCCACACAATCTTCGAGCCGCGAGGCACGGTGGCTGACAAAGTCAGCGGGATATAGTCGCCCACGGTGGCGGTGTCGATGCCGGTCTTCAGCTGCACATTGACTTGCGCCGGCAATAACGCCGCGTAGAGCAGGAATACCGTCGCCAAAATCGGGTTGTGTGCTGTCGGGTGTCCCCACCTGACAGCCACACCGTGGTCTTTTCCCGCCAGGCGAGAACACCTGGCAGTGCGAAATGGTCCAATCATCGCCGTCGTTCCCGCCTGCGGAAGAAGTCACCAATGGGGCGGATGTAGGATTCGTCGATCCTGAGCGCGACGCGATCCACGTTCATCAATTTGAATTCTCGATCTATAGCTGCCATCCGTTCATCGAATCGTTTGACAAGCTGCCGACGAACTGCAGGCGATCCGGTGTCGATCCATTGGACAGCGCCTGTTTCCGCATCGTGCAATTTGACCAATCCTGCCGGAGGCAATTCCCGTTCCCGGGGGTCGTACAGATGCAACACGACCAGGTCATGGCGTTTGCCCACCACCCGCAGTGCTTTTTCGTAGCCGCTGTCCCATAAGTCGGAAATGAGAAAGACAATGGCTCGCTTCTTCAGGACCCGATTGAGATGCTCCAGAGCTACTGCCAGTGATGTCCCTGCCCGTTGCGGACGGAAGGTGATCAACTCCCTCAAGATCCGTAGGACGTGAGAATTGCCTTTTTTTGGGGGTATGAATTTTTCCACCGTGTCGGTGAAGAGCAGCAAGCCCACTTTGTCGTTATTCCGAAGCGCCGAGAATGCAAGTACCGCCGAGATTTCCGACGCCAGTTCCGCTTTCAATTGCTGAGAACTGCCGAATTGCTCCGAGGAAGACATGTCGCACAGGAGCATCACGATCAGCTCCCGTTCTTCCTCGAAGACCTTCACGAAAGGATGCCCGAACCGTGCTGAGACGTTCCAGTCGATAGTTCGGATGTCGTCCCCGATCTGGTATTCCCGGACCTCGGAGAATTCCATCCCCCGTCCTCGGAAGACGCTGTGATATTCTCCGGCGAATACCTCGTTGACGACTCCCCGAGTGCGGATTTCGATCTGACGGACTCTCTTCAGTACTTCTTTGACATCCATAGGAATTCTGTAGGGGCTTAGCATGCTAAGCCACTGCGGGATGTGTACTTTCTTCTTGTAGGGGCTTAATATATTAAGCCCCTACGGGTCAGCATTGCCACGCACTCTGTTAGGGCACTTCGACCGAATCGAACACGCGCTTGACGATAGTCTCAGTCGTCATTTCCTCTGCCTCTGCCTCGTACGTTACGATCACGCGGTGGCGAAGCACGTCCATCCCGATAGCGCGGACGTCTTCGGGAATGACATACCCGCGTTTCCTCAAGAACGCAAAGGCTTTGGCGGCTTTGATCAAGTAAATGGAGGCTCGTGGTGATGCGCCATATGCAATCAGCGGTTCCAAATCTTTGATGCCGAATTCGCTGGGCTGACGGGTGGCGAATACCAGATCCAACACGTAATTTTCGATCTTGGGATCGACGTAGATGCCATCCACGATCTTGCGGAGGTTCAGAATATCCTCCGGTCGGATCACGGGCTGAATCGTCGGCTGAGATAGCCCGGAATAGGTCTGCATGATGGTGCGCTCTTCCACCCGCTTGGGATAGTCAATAACAACCTTGAGCATGAAGCGGTCCACCTGAGCTTCGGGCAAGGGGTAAGTGCCTTCGTGCTCGATGGGATTCTGAGTCGCCAGCACCAGGAACGGCTGCTCGAGCGGAAACGTGGTTTCGCCGATGGTTACCTGGCGTTCCTGCATGGCTTCCAACAGAGCGGATTGCACCTTCGCCGGCGCGCGGTTGATTTCGTCAGCCAGGATGAAGTTGGAGAAGATGGGACCTTTCTTGGTGCGAAAATCCCCATCTTTCTGATTGTAGATTAAGGTACCAACCAAGTCGGCGGGCAGGAGGTCGGGCGTGAATTGGATCCGCTGGAACTTCGCCTGGATCGCTTGCGCCAGCGATTTCACTGCCAGCGTTTTTGCCAGTCCCGGCACCCCCTCCAGGAGGATATGACCGTCCGCCAGCAGCCCGACCATCAGGCGTTCCAGCATGGGTTTCTGACCGATCAATACCTTGCCGATTTCCGCGGTCAGTCGTTCGATAGGTTCTGCATGCTGTTGAATTTCTTCCGTGATTTCCCGGATATCCCGATCCATGCGCCCTCCGGCTAAGTTGATAGATTCTTAAGGTAGGCTAACCTGCAAAGCGGGTCGATTCCGAATTCAATTAGATAACAATCCGAAACTGGCGAAAGTTCCAAACGACTCAGGAAAAAATAACAAAAAGCCGAATGGCGGCTCTATGAAGTATTGAGCACCATTCGGCGGAACAACATCGGCACCGGAGATATTATTTGCCCATAGTCTGCGTAGTGGTATCTGTGCCGGCTTCAGGTTTGACCAGTTCGTCGATGCTGTTGATGTCCTGTCCCAAATGATCCAATTCCCATTTGGCGTCTTTCGCCATCTCGTCATTAGGGTATCTTTCCAGATACACTTGATACGCCTGGCGAGCCGCATCGAAATTCTGGATGTGATTGGCGTAGATGTATCCGATCATGAATTGACTCTGTGCGCACATAGGGCTACTTGGATACAACCGGATCAACTGCTGGTATTTGTCCACTGCCTGCTGGAACTGGCTTTGTTCCTGGAGACGTTTGGCATCGGTGAACAGCTCTTCTTCGCCGGGTTTCTTGGCGCAGCCGGCGATCAGAATGATGATGATGAGACAGAGTGGGACAGCCATCCACTTCGTCATACGAACCTCCTCACAGGGAAACCGGTCGTACCCTGCAGTTATATCCCGACCAATCCCTCACAGGCTTTGGGTGTTCGAGCCCGGGCGGTTCCATGGCAGGACTGTGCATATTTTTCAATTGGTAAATATACGTAATATCTGCAGGAAAATCAAGCTTTATTTCGCCAAAACGACTACCGGTCGTTTCCGTTTCCCCGATGCAGTGGCAGGGTAATCACGAACGTTGTGCCTTTCCCCACTTTGCTGGTCACACCAATCGACCCGCGGTGATTGTGGACAATCTGTGAGCAGATGGTCAGTCCCAGACCGGAACCAGTGGATTTGGTCGTGTAGAAGGCGTTGAACAACTTGTCCAGATGCTCTTCGTCGATGCCGATTCCGGTGTCTTCGATGTCGATAGTCACGAACGAGTCCTGACGTCTGGTTCGAATCGTCAATTTGCCCCCGTCCGGCATGGCATGGACTGCATTGCGGAACATGTTGTGCAATACCTGCCGAATTTGATCCGGATCGATCCACACCTTGGGCAAATTCTTCTGCAGGTCGCTTATGAGCTCGATGGCTTCGTCGTCGATTTCCGCCTTCATCATCCCCATCGTTTGCTCGATCACCTCGTTCAAATCGGCTTCTGAAAAGCGAGGAACCACGGGTCGAGCGTAATTAAGAATCTCCTGGAGGATAACCTCCAGCCGATGCACTTCATCGACAATAATCTTCATATATTGCCGTTTGGGATCGTCTTCCGCCATTCGATTGACCACGGTTCGGGCGAAACCACCGATGGAAACCAGAGGATTCCGGATTTCGTGAGCCACGCTGGCGGCAACTTCTCCGACCGCAGACAGCCGTTCGGTCTTGACCAGGCGATCCCGGCTCGATTTCAATTCCTTGTATGCAGCTTTCAAATCCTGGACTTTTTCTTCCAGGGAGGTTACAAGACGTGCGTTCTCAATGGCGATTGCAGAGGAATTCGCGAATATCTTGAGTAGTTCCAGGTCTTCACTCGTAATAGATTTCTTGTTGATCATATTGTCCACCAGTAGCAGCCCCAGCACCTTGTTTCGCGATACCATGGGGACAATCGCCAGGGCGTCCACTTTCAACAAGTCCCGCACATCCGCCGGCATCTTAGATTCCGTCCTGGCATTGGTGATATTGATGGGGACCTTGTCCTTGACCGCCTTGGAGAATACATTGTCTTTGTCCGTCACGTTGATTTTGATTTTGAGGACGACCTCATTGACCAGCACATCGCGGCGGGTCACGACCTTGCGGTAGTATTCTAACATCTCGCGCAGGGTTCTGGGCTGTTTGGACAATTCTCCCCAGATGCGCCCGGCTTCTTCCGGATTGGATGGTCCGATCGCCACCTGACCGGTCAACGCCACTTCCTTCTCGTCCAGGAATAGGATGAATGCGCGATTGAATCCGAAGCCTTGACCGGCGGTGGCGCCAGTCAGAATGATCGAAAGCACTTCGTTCAGTTCCAGGGTCATCTGGAGCACGTCGGTGATTTCGGTCAGGATGGAAAGCTGCGATACTCTGGTGAGCAATTCTCGTTCGATTTTACGCTGCTGAGTAACATCCCTCAGGATGGACTGATAGACTTTTTGATCGCCCAGATCTACGATTTTGGCGGAGATTTCGACTCGGACGGACGAGCCGTCCTTGCGGATGATGGGAGCGTCCTCGAAATAGCCGGAACCGTGGAGCAGGACATGACCGAATCGATCCATCGCCAGATCGCGGTCTTCGGGTCGTCTGAGGTCCTGGATGGATTTGCCGATCAATTCGTCATGGCGGTAACCGGTCAAGGTGGCAGACATCTGATTGGCTTCCGTGATTCTGGTGGTTTCAGGGTCAACCAATAGAATTGCATCGTTGGCGTTTTCCATCAGAGACCGGTAACGGGCTTCGGATTCCTTGATTCGCTTCTCCAGAAGATGCCGTTCGGTGATGTCCCGAGCCATGCCGAACGCCCCCACGATCTCGCCGTTTTCCGTCAAGGGATGGCTGACAGCGGTCACGATTCTCTGAGTACCATCCTTGTGATAGATGGGGATGTCGGTGGTGATGGATTCGCCCAGGAACAGCCGTTGGAAAGCATTGCTCAGTTCCGCCCGATAGTCCTTGACCACCAGCTCGAAAATCGGTCTGCCCAGGATTTCCTCCCGGCTGTAGCCGATGGTCTCGGTGCCGCGTTGGTTGATGAAGGTAATCCTGCCTTTGGTATCTACGGAATAGATCGTGTCAGACACGTTCTCAATCAGATTTCGATACTTCTTCTCAGACTGTTCCAATTCCTCTTCCAGGAGGATTTGCTCGATGGACAGTGCGACATGGCTGACGAATTGTTCCAGGATCTGCACTGTTTCCAGGTCCGGTCTGCTGCCATCGAATGGATCATCCGCGGAAAGGTAGCCCATGGTTCGATTGTCCATCCGGTGCATGGGAATGATGAATAAGTCGTTTGGTCGCCATTCTTGCTTGCCTTTGCCGGGCGCTCCCGGCAAGACTCGAGACGGGATTTCCGCAAATACCCCGGATTCTTCCGGAATGAAATAGGACTGGGAAATCTTGAATTTCTCCACCAGTATTTTGCTTCGGACCGTTCCGGGCAAGGAGGGCTGCTTGATCAGAAGCTCGGCTTCTTGATCGCTGATTCCGATCTTTCCAAGCGCCGTGATCCTGCCTTTTTCCCCTTCCAACGGCGCAATCACCCGGCGGAACAATTCGGCATCGTAGAGCGCTTTGGCGGTGAGATCGAGCTTCTTCTGGATGTCCTTTTCCCGCTGGATGGTATTTGTTACGTCGAAAAAGTAGCTCAGGCGGTTCTTGATCCGTAGCAGCTCTTCCGTCCGCTTCTGGACCTGTTTTCTGAGAGTGACGTTGGCGTTCTTCAGCTCCCGCTCGTAACGGCGGTTCACCCGTATCAGGCGGTCTTTTTCGAGAGCTTTGGCGATGACGTGATAGAATTCGTTGATGTCGCCGATCGGTTTCTTGATGTAGAAGAAGACATCCTGGCTGATGGCGGTCAAAGCATCATCCATATCCCCCTGTCCCGAGATGACAATCTTGGGAACGTCCGGCGCCACCTTGTTGATCCGGTCGATCAGGTCGGAGCCACTGAGCTTGGGCATCCTGAGATCCACCAGGATGACGTTGTATTTCTTGGGCGACTTCTGGAAAAGCTGCCACCCCGCCTCACCGTCTGCCGCCGTCTGCACGTCATATTTCTTCAAACCCAGCAGGCGGGACAACATGGCTCGGTTGAGTTCGTCATCTTCCACAAGGAGGATTCTTGCCGCCATGGCACAACCTCATGACTAACGATGGTAAGGGTGTCGGTGCAGGATGGTCAGAGACCGGTAGATTTGTTCCGCCAGAATCAGCGGGACCAAGTCATGCGGAAAGGTCAACTCGGAAATGGTCATCACACGATTCGCCCGAGCCAGGACTTCGTGCCCGAATCCGTCCGGTCCGCCTATGGCAAACAACAGCCGGTGATAGGATCCGCGCATTATCTCATCAAGAAAGGCAGCGAATTCCAGCGAATCCGGCGACCATCTTTTCTCTACCGGAGGCTGGCGGTCAAGGACTACCAAGAAATCCGTGGATTTCGCCACAGAGAAGATCGCGGAGTCGTGGGAACCTACTCGATGTCGTGACGGCTTGAAAAGGTCGGAAGTCGCATCCACCGTAATGGAAAGCCAACCGCCGCAGAGCTTCCGATAATAATCGATGCCCTCCAGAATCCCCGGGGTCTTGACCTTGTCCTGGACGATGATTGAGATTGTCATCAGCGCGACTCACGAAACCACAGGCTCGGTCGCAAAGGTGACCGCATGATTGCCGGAAAGACGATTCTTCCCTTATTAAAGTATACGCAAATTTTCCAGGAGAGTCAAGTCCTTTTGGTAAGATAGCAGTGTGGAAGGTACGGGATTTGAGGTATATTGCCATGGTTTGCTTGCCGAATCCGATGCGTATCAGTGCATTTTTCTATTGATTTCCATCGAGAAATGGATTATTTTGTATGCATGAATTTCGTACGGCTGGGTTGGATCGTTTTTCTTGCAGCCATTCCGAGCCTGTTGTCGGCACAGAGCGGGACATCCGCTGACACTTCGGGATCCGCCCGGCGTCTGAAGGAATTGCGGGCACAGATTCAACAGTTGGAATCAGAGATCGCAACCTCCAGGGCTCAGGAAACCGATCTCTTGTCAGAGCTGGACAATCTGGATCAAAGCATCAGCCTTCGGCAATTGGTGATCAAGACCCTGAGCAGAGAACGCGAACAGCTTGAGACTGACATTCAGCAGACGGGCAGGCAGATACAACGCCGGTATCGGGAATTGAGTCGATTGCAGGGGGATCGGACGGCGACGAAGCGACAGGTGGATGCTTTGCAGGACGTTGTAGTCCGCCGGGCGTTGTACATGTACAAGCATTGGAACGTTGATCGGTGGACGGTTTTGCTGCGCGCCAGATCGCTGCCGGAGCTGCTGTCCAGGCAGTACTATTTCCGGAAAATCCATCATTGGGACGTCCGGCACATTGCGGAACTTACGGAGCAGGTTGATTCGCTGGCGGCGATAGAGTCGCGAATCGAGGCGGAACGACTCGATCTGCAGAGTGACCTTGGGCGGCAGGAGACATCTCGGAACGAGAAAGAGCGGCTGCTGACGCAGAAGCGGGGTGAGGAATCAGCCTTAGTCCGGAAGAAATCGGACCGAGCCCGGGTGCTGGCGGACGTTCGCAATGATCGGGAGGCGCTCAAGCGTCAGTTAGAGGAGACCCGTCAGGCAGCCCAGGAGATCGAGAAGCAAATTGCTGCATTGGCGGCTCGACCGTCGCCTGCAGTGCCGCCGCCGGGCTACTTTGCCTCCGGTCAGCCATTTGCAGCATTGAAAGGCAATTTGCCCTGGCCCGTGACCGGCAGGGTGGTTGCCCGATTCGGACCTTACAAGCATCCCATACTGGGAACGGTCACCGATAATACCGGCATCGACATCGAAGCCGCCAAGGGCACGCCGGTGCGGGCAGCGAGTGACGCCATGGTCGGAATGGTCACCTGGCTTCGAGGATTCGGCAACACGGTGATACTTGATCACCGGGACGGATACTATTCGGTGTACGCCCATCTGGATGAGGTCAATGTGGCTCGGAATGACTGGCTTCGGGCGGGCGACGCCATCGGGACCGTGGGCGAAACCGGATCGCTTGTCGGTTCCCGCTTGCACTTCGAAATTTGGAACAAACGCGATATCCAGAATCCAGAACTCTGGCTGGCGAGATCGCCCTACCCATAATGTTCGAAACGGTCATCGGTCAAGAGCATATCGGTCGCATGCTCCTGAACGCCTTCCGGAGCAGGCATTTGCCCCATGCCATGCTCTTCGTGGGTCCGGAAGGTGTTGGGAAGGATGCGGTTGCGTTGGAATTAGCCAGGCTGATCCTGTGCCCCAATGGAAAAGGCGACGATGGGTGCAGTTCCTGTCACCGTGCCGCAAGGATCGGTCATCCTGATCTCCAATTGGTCGTGCCCCTGCCCAGATCGACCAGTTCCGCCTCTGACGAGCCGCTTGGGGTGAGATTGAAACCTGCTGCGGAAGAGGAGCTCGTCGCTGAGCTGAAGCTCAAGGCGGAGAATCCTTATCACCACATCGAGCTGGCGGACGCACGATATATCTTGATCGATCAAATCCGGGCGTTGAAGCGGCTGGTGTCGCTCCGGGCGTATGAGAGCGGCGCCAAGGTGTACATCATTTCCAACGCCCACCGCTTGACCGATGACGCGCAGGTGTCGCTTTTGAAAATTCTGGAAGAGCCACCTCTCAATACGTACATCATCTTGACTGCGACGACCGACACCTCGTTATTGCCCACGATTCGATCGAGGTGCCAGGTGGTCAAATTCCCTTCGCTGCCGGCTGTTGCCATCGAAGCGGCGTTAGTGTCCCGAAATGGGGCGGACCCGAACCGAGCCCGCGTGGTCGCACGATTGGCGGACGGGAGTTTCCACCGCGCCCAGATGCTTCTGAATGATGATGCCGTTTTTCAGCGGGATGATGCTCTGGGTTTCCTGCGAGCCGCTTACACCGGAAATGCGTTGGACGTGCATCACTGCGTTGCCGGGATGACGCAGAGGCAGTCGGTGAGCGAGATCGAGGATGCTTTGAAGTCGCTGTTGAGTTTCCTGCACGACGCTTGGACGTCGAAAAGCAGCGAATCAGGCGGCACACTGGAATTGGCAGGTGACCGAGATGCCGTGTTGAAATTCGCCAAGACGGTGACACAAGATGACCTGGCGGATTTTGTGATAATGGTGGAGCAGGCGATCGCCGACATCGAGGGGAATGTCATACCCAGCCTGGTTTTGACGACCCTGGGCTACGATCTGCACCGACGGTTCCACCGAAAAAAATCAGAAACATTGCGGACATAGATCATGAGCACAGCACTGAACATCATAGAGATAGAATTCAAGGGACTTCGCCGAGACGCGTTTTCCAATCCGATGGAATTTCCGTTCAAAGTCGGGGATTGGGCTGTGGTGCAGGTGGAGCGGGGTATGGACATGGGGATCGTGTCCTTCATCGGGCGCCGCCCATGCGACGAGGCGGTGGAACCCCCGGAATATTCCATCGTGAGGAAGGCTTCGGGAGAAGATTTGAAACGATTGGAGGAGAATCGGGAGAAGGAGAAGGAGGCGCTGAAAATCTGCCAATCTATGGTCAAACAGCACGGGCTGGAAATGAAGTTAGTGGACGTGGAATACCAGTTCGACGGACGGAAAGTGACCTTCTTCTTCACCGCGGACGGCAGAGTGGATTTCCGCGCTTTGGTGAAGGATCTGGCGGGATATTTCCGCACCCGGATCGACCTTCGCCAGATCGGCGCCCGCGACGAGACCAGGAAACTCAGCGGCTATGGCATCTGCGGCTTGGAATTGTGCTGCACTACCTGGATTACCGAATTCTTGCCCATCACGACCCAGATGCCCAAAGAGCAGAATCTGTCGCTGAATCCTCAGAAGCTGTCGGGGGTCTGCGGGCGATTGAAATGCTGCCTCAGATATGAGCTGGACTTCTACCGGGAGATGTTGTCGCAGTTTCCTCCCGTGGAGTCAAGAATCGAAGGGTTCCTGCGCCAAGATGTGGGGGAAATCGACAAGATTGACGTGTTCAAGAAGATCATTACAATCCGATTTCCGGACGAGGAAATCGAGGAACTGCCTTACGATGTCTTCCGCCGCGAATACCGATACCAGCCGGGGCAAACTGTCGCAGAAGTGATTCCGCGGAAACGACGCCCCGGGAATCAGGAGAATACCGGCAAATGAAGCCAGCCTATTACGTCACCACCCCAATCTATTACGTCAATGCCGAGCCGCACATAGGTCATACCTATACGACGGTCCTTGCCGACGTGTTCGCCCGAATCCACCAGGCGATGGGGCAGGATACTTTCTTCCTGACAGGCACCGACGAGCACGGCGAGAAAATTGCCCGAGCCGCTGCTGCAGTGGGAAAAACTCCTCAAGGATACGTGGACGACGTCTCTCGGGAGTTCCGCACCGTGTGGCATGCATTGGGGCTATCGCCCGACCGCTTCATCCGCACGACTGACCCCGAACACGTCAAGGTCGTCACCTCGATTTTGCAGAAAGTGCACGACCAGGGCGACATCTACTTCGGGGAATACGAAGGGCTGTACTGTGTTGGCTGCGAACGATTCCTGACCGAGAAGGAGTTGGTGGAAGGGTTGTGTCCCGACCACAAGACGGCTCCGGAACGAGTCAAAGAGGGTAACTACTTCTTCCGGATGTCGAAATTCCAGCAGTGGTTGATCGACTATATCCACGACAATCCGGACTTCATACGCCCGGAACGATATAGAAACGAGGTCCTCTCCACGCTGAAGGATGACATCGGTGACTTGTCGATCTCGCGCCCTAAGAAGCGCTTGTCATGGGGAATCCCGCTGCCTTTCGATCCGGATCACGTCTGCTACGTGTGGTTCGATGCCTTGATCAACTATCTGACCGGTATCGGATATCCCGACGAAGATCGATTCCGCCGGTACTGGGACGAGGCAGAGCACCTGATCGCCAAAGACATCCTGAAGCCTCACGGCATCTATTGGCCCACCATGTTGAAAGCCGCCGGTATCCCTCCGTACAAGCATTTGACCGTCCACGGTTATTGGAAAACGGTGGAAGGAAAGATCTCCAAGTCGCTCATGTCCGGGAAGCTGAGGAACATGGTTGCCCCTCTGCCGCTGTTCGAAAAATACGGACCTGATGCGGTGCGATATTACTTGATGGCGGACATGACGCTCGGGTTGGACGCTCAATTCACGGAAGATAATATTGTCACACGGATCAATTCCGATCTGGCGAACGACCTGGGCAATCTCCTGAGTCGTCTGGTCAATATGGTGAAGTCGGCGTACGATTCCAGGATTCCGGAGCCTTATGACGACAGCATGGGCAATCCGCTGAAAGAGCAGGCGGAACGGCTGCATGCGACCGTCATCGAGCATATCGATCATGTCAGGCTGCACCAGGCGATTTGGGAGGTAATGCAATTAGTGCGGCGAATCAACCGATATATAGAGGAGACGGCTCCGTTCAAATTATGGAAATTCGACAAGTCTCGGGCGGGCGGCGTTCTGTACAACGCCTTGGAATCGCTCCGCATTGCCGCGGTGTTTCTGCACCCCATCATGCCGAACAAGATGTCGGCGTTATTGCAACAACTGGGGTGGCATATTGATGGTTCGCCGTTGTGGATCGAACAGTCGAAATGGGGCATGCTGCAGTCCGGGCTTCCTATAGAGCTTGGATCGCATCTCTTTCCCCGAATCGAGGCACAAGCAGTCGAGGAGTCGCCGCCACCAGTGGCGGCATCGCAAAGACCAACGGAAGAGGGCACTATGATTACCTTTCAGGAATTCCAGAAAATGGACTTACGCGTGGCAGACATCTTGTCCGCTGAACGAGTCCCCGACACGAAGAATCTTGTGAAGATGGAGATCAGTATCGGCGAGGACAAACGGGTCATTGTGGCAGGGATCGCTCAAAAGTATCTTCCGGAGAACCTGGTGGGGCGTCAGGTAGTCGTAGTTGCCAATCTGGCGCCTGCCAAGATTCGGGGCATTGATTCTAACGGCATGCTTTTGGCTGCCGTGGACGGTGATGACCTGGCGCTGGTCGTTCTGGACAAACCATGCCGTCCCGGCACCAAAGTTCACTGATTCCCGGCGGGTTCCAGCTTGCCTGCATCCGGCAGGTGTCGTGATCTGGGACCCGACTATTCCTCACTGTATCATAGGCGGTTATCATGAGCACCATCTGGTCTCCACTGAGTGGAAGGCGGGCATTAGTGCTTGGGGATGTGTCATTGGGGCTTATTCGTCATGTGGCGGGAAGGTATGAGGATGTGGTGGTGTTGAACACGACGTATCGCCCTCCCACACAAGCTGCTGATCTATCGACCCTGCTCAATGCACGACATGCCGAGCTGGATCGACCGCCGTTTCCCTGGGATCCGGGCTATTTCGAGGGCTTATTTTCGCTGAATTTCCTGTTTCCGCATATCGATTGGCAGGCTTGGCTTCGGGAAGGGCTGCGGGTCTTGAAGCCGCGGGGACGTGTTCTGATTATCGAGCCGCTGCCCTTCTTCGAACGATCTATGGGCAGCACGGTTAAGCTGACTAAGATGTGGAAAGACGTCTTGTCGTCGTTGCCCCCAAAAGTAGCTAAGCAAATCGTGTCCCCGGACGAGATCAATCTCGTACTGAAGGAGTGCGACATCCACCACATCCGAATGCACAATTCCCTGGAAGACCTGGGCAGCGACGCACATGATTGGCTGCCAAGCGCCTGGGTGCGGGAGACATTCAAGCACAGTTTCCTGCCTGCGATTCTTGAGGCGGGGATTGATCCGCCAGCGCGCAAGGGGATTGAGGATCTGCTGCAAGCCTTCTCGAAACGATCCAAGATGGATCTGCCCATCCGCATATTCTCCGGCGTCAAGCGCAAACCTGCGACTGAGCTTTTCAAATCGCGGAGTACTGAGCAGCCCAAGTTGGAAGCCGCGGAACTATCGTTGCCGGAAGCGCCCGAAGAGCACGAAGAAGGACCGATCGAAAACGATCCCTGGAAGCTGATATGGTCGGACGGTGCGGAAGCCATGACGGACATAGGCTTGCTGTCGGTGCTCCTGTCCGATGAGAAGCCCGCCAAGTTGGTGCTGAAAGCGTGTCAGCAGATGATCGGGCAGTATGGATCGGTCGCATTGGCTCACGAAACCACACCCCGGAAATTGGTGAGTGACTTCGGAATCGACCGGCGCCAGGCAATCCGTTTGGTAGCGGCTTTCGAGTTGGGCAGGCGTTTCCTGTCACCCACCCGGCAACAGGAAGTCGTGTTGAATAACAGCGACGACGTATTTAAGTATCTGCACGATTTGGGTAGCCTGAGAAAAGAGCATCTGCGAGGTCTATATCTGGATACTCGCGGCAATTTGCTGCTGGACGAAGTGCTGGCGCTGGGGAGCCTGACGACATCTACTGTGCATGGTCGAGACGTGTTCCTGCCTGCCTTGAAATGCTATGCATCGGCGATTATCCTTGCCCATAACCATCCATCCGGCGATCCGGAACCGTCTCCCGAGGACGTGCTTCTGACGAAAAAAGTCCAAGAAGCGGGTCGAATTCTGGGGATTGAGCTGGTGGACCACATCGTGGTGGCGGGAGAGTCATACGTAAGCATGAGCGATAAGAAATTGATATAGTGTCACGCGGGCGTCTCCCCGTGTTTTCAGCAATCCGTCGCACGGGCTTCCAGCCAGTGCCAAATCCAATCATGGGCAAGATGCCCATGCCACCTACAAACGATGACTTTTTCTTGCGGTCAGGTGTCCTCACCTGACCGCATATTCAAATGATGATTCTTGAGCAAATCCGCACCGGAGGGGATCGGAATTTCGGATACTGGATCATGGACGGGTCCAGCCGCCAGGCAGCCGTCATAGACCCATCCGGCAAACCGGATACGTTCCTGAGGCGAGCGGAACGCGACAACGCGAACATCCGGTGGGTCATTGCCACGCATGATCATCCCGATCACACCGGTGGAATTGTGCAGATTGCGCGGAAAACCGGCGCCCAAACTGTCTTTCACGAAAGCGCTTATGCCGCCGGCGACCGCAAAGTCAAGCATGGCGACAAGCTGGCGTTGGGGGACACGGAATTGGAAATCTTGCACACGCCAGGGCATTCGACGGACAGTATCTGTATCTTGGTGGGAGATGCAGTCATCACCGGCGACACACTGTTCGTCGGAAAAGTTGGCGGGACGGGATTCGGAGATGATGCGAAGGAAGAGTACGATAGTTTACATAATGTGTTAATGAGACTGCCCGACCGTATCCATGTTTTCCCGGGTCACGATTACGGCGTGGCGCCGGAATCCACCATCGGTGACGAACGCAAAACCAATCCTTTCCTGCTCCGACCTGACTTCGATTCCTTCCTGGAGCTCAAGAAGAACTGGCTGGAATACAAACGCATCCACGGCATTGCTTAGAAGAGAATCCCCCCTGCCATTGCAGGGGGGAATAGAAGGGGGGTCCCTATGAGCCAGGCGAGGCATTTTCTCTTGTCATCCCGCACCTGATGCGGGATTCAGGCCTTCCCCACTACGAAGTAGGGGGGAAAAGAAGGGGGGTCATTGCCAGCGAAGCAAGACAATCTGCTGACTGATTTCGGAGGATTGATATGACCACCAAAGCCACCATGGACGATTTCCTGGCGCAGAAGACTTTCGCCATCGTAGGCGTTTCCCGCGACCAAAAGAAATTCGGAAACATCGTGTACCGGGATTTGAAGAAAAAAGGCTTCGATGTCATACCGGTCAATCCCAAAACGGACTCCATCGACGGCGACCCGTGTTATCCCAATCTGGCTGCGCTGCCGAAACCGGCGGGTGGGGTAGTGATAATCGTTCCGCCGGATCGAACGGAGTCAGTGGTTAAGGAAGCCAAAGAGGCGGGCATTTCGCGGGTGTGGATGCAGCAGGGGGCAGGGTCCAAAGCGGCAATCCAATTCTGCGAAGAGAACGGCATGAACGTCGTTCACGGTCATTGCATCATGATGTTCACCGACCCCACCGGCTTCCACAAATTCCACCGTTGGGTTTGGAAGATACTGGGCAAGTTGCCGAAGTAAAAGGCCATATGTAGGGGCTTAACATGTTAAGCCCCTACACCTTAAACCCCTACGCTGCAGCCCGCTGTTGCAGATGATAATTGGGAGATCATTCTTGTGCTGTCAGGTGTCCTCACCTGACAGCTCTTTCTTGTACCCCATTCCCGGAACCATCCTGACCCACCCAGCGTTCAAAAAAATGGCACGGCGGGAGTGCAAAGAAAAACATCCTTTGAGCATTTCAGTGGGCCGCCGAACTATTCCCGTCGCACCGACATCTTGTCCGTGCCCCGTCTTGTAACTTGCTACTTGCGACTTCGTTGGAAGGAGCCAATCATGATCCTGTTAGAATTCAGTCTATACCCCACCGACAAAGGCGAGTCGGTCTCGAAGTACGTGGCGCCGGTGTTGGACCGGATCGACAAATCCGGCATCCCGTACCGCCTGACTCCCATGGGCACCATTCTGGAAGGCGATTGGGACGAGATTTTCGGATTAATTAAGGAATGTTATTTGGAAATGAAGCAGGACTGCAAGCGCATCACCTTAATTGCTAAAATGGACTACCGCGACGCGCCAATGGGACGCCTTTCAGCCAAAGTCAAGAAAGTGGAAGCAGTATTGAACCGTTCGCTCAAGAAGGGATAGGAGGCGCATTCCGCCTCATTGACAACCAATCCAGTCAGGACGTAAGTCCTGACTGGACGGTATAGAATCGCTATGAGCACTAGAAAACGGGACATATTGCCAACCAACAACTGCTTCTTCATCACCACGACTTTCCGCGACTGGTTGTCCTTATTAATCAATGACAAATACTATCAGATTATCATCGACTCGATAGCATTTTGTCTTGTGAAGTACAAAGCAGATTTGATTGTCTATTCTCTGATGCCGAATCATATCCACATGGTGTTATTCTTCGGTGACCAACCAAGAATCCCTGAATTCATGAGAGATTTGAAGAAATACACTTCAACAAAGATAAGACAGAATTTGGATCATGATCATCGATCTGCCTTGATAGAGAAACTGAGGTTTGAGAAGGGCATGCAGCGATTCAAGGTCTGGAAGGAACGGTATGATGCAGTGATAATCAGAGATCAACGGGTCTTGGCGACTAAGATTAACTATATCCATGAGAATTCGGTAAGGAAGGGTTTGGTGGAGAACCCCGAAGATTGGGAATTTTCCAGTGCGAAGTATTATTTGAATGGACAACAGGGAAGGCTGCCTATTCGCAACGCTGGGGAAATTGCATAGCGATAGAGCCTGTCAGGACGCAAGTCCTGACAGGACAACAAAGGGATAGAGTCTGTCAGGACGCAAGTCCTGACAGGACAACAAAGGGATAGAGTCTGTCAGGACGTAAGTCCTGACAGGACAACAAAGGGATAGAGTCTGTCAGGCCGTAAGTCCTGACAGGACAACAATGGGATAGAGTCTTGACAGGACAATTATATTCGATGTGTCGTCAGGAGTTACCTCCTGACGACTACATGCCAATTACTTCAAATACACCATCTTCTTCACCGTCCGGGAATTGCCGGCGGATAGGGCGGCGAAATAGGTTCCTGATGCCAAGCCTTCGGCGTTGAAGGTGGCGGAATGGGAACCCGGCTGCATCTGGCGGTCGATCAAAGTAGTCACCAGCCTGCCGTTCACATCGTACACTTTCAATGTCACATGTCCGGCCTGCCTGATCTCGAACGGGATGGTAGTGCTGTTGTTGAATGGATTCGGGTAATTCTGTAGCAACTGGTAGTTCGGTTCGACGGTTCGGCTTTCCGCCATAGGCACATCCAACTGCGACAAATCGAACGAGTACATCGACCGCCCGTGCGTCCCTGAGATCAGCTTTCGTGAGCTCTGGTGCAATTCGATGTCGAACACGGGGCAGATCGGATGCCCTTCGCCCAGGGCTTGCCAGGTTGTCCCGCCGTCTTCGGTATAGTACATCCCGAAATCGGTGCCGATGAAGAGCCGTCCTGATTGCGTAGGATCGGGTAGGATGTCGTTGACAGGAATATCAACCAGGTTTCCGCTTATGTCCGTCCAGGTTGCTCCGTAGTTGGTGGTCTTGAAGATATGGGGCAGCAAGTCGTCGATCTTGTATCCGGAAAAGGTCACGTAGGCTGCAGCCTGATTGAATACATCAGCCGTGACTCTGGTGCACCATCGGTCAGGCAAGTCGCCCGACACCAAGGTCCAGGTGGTGCCGCTGTTGGTGGTTACCCAGACTCGGCTGTCGTCGGTGCCCGCCCAGATGACCTGCTCGCTCAACGGCGATTGGCTGATGGTGGTGATGGTACCGTACACTAAATTCCCCGGGGATTGCCCGCCAGTAAGGTTCGGGCTGATCGCACTCCAGGAAGATCCGCCATCGGTGGTCATGTACACCCGCTCCGCCCCGTAGAACAGGACTTCGTTATCCTGCGGGCTCATGACCACCGGCGTGCACCAATTTCTCCGTTCCGATTCGCTGATGCCATTCAGGATCAGGTCCCAATCCTCGCCCAGATCGGTGGATTTCCCCAGATAGCCGTATTGCGCTTCGGCATAGATGATGTTGGAATTGCTCCAATCCACACTGGTGTAGAATCCGTCGCCGTAGAAAATCACGTCCCAATCAGCGATGTTTCCGGTCAAGGTGCGGGGAGTGCTGTTGTCCTGGGTTCCGCCATAGAGCCGTTGAGGCAGCAATTGATCGACCGTAATAGCGTAGAATTGGGTGATGTGGAGGTCGTAGCATTTCGTCCAGGAAGTGCCTCCGTTGGTCGAGGTGTACACACCGCCATCGTTCCCTGTGACGATGCGACTTGGATTACTCGGGTCTTGCCACATGGCGTGCATGTCCACGTGTTGCTGGTGCAGGATGGAATTCCAATGAGCGCCGCCGTCGGTGCTTTTCCAATGCTCAACGTCCCCGAAATACACGATGTTCGGATCGGTGGGGTGGACCCAGATATTTCCAAAATACCAGGCAAATCCACCGAATTCGGAGGGATTTGGTGACACCAGCCGCGATTCCCAGCTATCTCCGCCATTGGTGGTTCGCCAGATGCCCATTACGTTGCCGGGATGGTCGGAATATAATGCGTACAGGATATTGGGATTCGTAGGTGATATGCCTAACCCGATTCTGCCATTGTCAGGATCGTGTGGCGGCAGACCATTGGTCAATTCGGTCCACGAATCGCCGCCGTTGATGGATCTCCAGATGCTGCTGGTCATGCCCCCGACCTGGCGGTACACCGGATTCCGAATCCGTTCCCACATGGCGGCATAGACGATATTGCCATCCAATGGATTGATGACGACGTCGATGCATCCGGTGGAATCGGTCATGTAGTGCACCCGCTCCCAGGTGTCGCCTCCATCAAGGCTGCGATACACGCCGCGATTCGGATTGGTGCTGAACAAGGATCCCATCGCAGCGACGAAAATTCGCTGGGGATTGTTGGGATCGATGGCAATCCGTCCGATATGCCTGGAATCGGGCAGCCCGATGAATTCCCAGGTGCTGCCGCCATCGGTCGTGCGGTACATGCCGGTTCCGGCGTAAGAATCACCGCTGGAATTGGCTTCCCCGGTGCCAAAGAAGATTCGATTGGAATCAGTCGGGTCGATGGCTAACGCGCCCACCGACAAGCTGGGCACGTCGTCGGAAATCAGCTGCCAGGTGACTCCGCCGTCAGTGGATTTCAGTACTCCCCCCAAAGCGGCTCCAGCGTAAATCGTATTTGGATTGGCAGGATGCACTGCCAATGCTGTGATTCTTCCGCCCACGTTGGATGGACCCGCTTCCTCCCAGAATCCTTGATCGGTGCTCAGCGTGGCGTTTCGCACCGCCACCGCCCGATCCAGGGCTCTTCGATAAGCTTGGAACGGGATATCGCCATACGGATAGGCTCGAGACAGCGTGAACCAATCCGAGGGCTTCCGACTGGTGTCTCCGCCTCGTTTCGCCATTTTGAATTCGCGGAACTTCTGCGAGGTAATCACGTTATTATCGGAACGACTGACGGTAAGAACCAGCACTGCCGCTGCGACAGCCAGAATCGATATCCCGATCAGGAAAACGGTGCGCCTCATCGTTGCCTCCCTATGTGGAAACTGTCAGGCATAACTCTTGTCTAATAATATACAGAAACATACCTCGAAATTCAAGTCCTTACGACAAAATTTGCAGCATTTCCGCTTGCTTTTGTGTAGGAGATTTTGTACATTTGGGCAGTAAGATGGAACCTTTCCCCCCTGCTATTGTCCGAATGGACGCCTACGGCGCAGGGGGGAACAAAAGGGGGGTCACCTTCTGAAGGCCCCGAGCCTGTAGTTGATCTTGAATTCGCCTTGACTTTGCAACCTTTTTGCACTAAATTGAAATCCCACGATTAACAGAATTGACAGAATGGAACAGAACCAGCACATACTGATCAAAGGCGCTCGGGAACACAATCTCAAGAACATCGATGTCACCATCCCCCGGAACAAATTGGTGGTAATTACCGGCTTGTCGGGATCGGGAAAATCGTCTCTGGCGTTCGATACCTTGTATGCCGAAGGGCAGCGCCGTTACGTGGAATCGCTCTCGGCTTATGCCCGTCAGTTTTTGGGATTGATGGAAAAACCCGACGTGGACTACATCGAAGGGTTATCGCCGGCGATATCTATCGAGCAGAAATCGGCGTCCCGTAATCCTCGATCGACCGTCGCCACCGTCACGGAGATCTACGACTATTTTCGCTTGTTGTACGCCCGGATTGGCATCCCTCATTGTCCGAAATGCGGCAGAGTCATCGAGCGCCAGACGGTACAGCAGATCGTGGACCAGGTGTTGGAATATCCGGTGGATTCGAACATTCTGGTGCTGGCGCCTCTGGTAAGGGGGCGGAAAGGCGAATACCGCGACCTGTTCAAGCAGATCAGGAAAGACGGTTACTTGCGGGTGCGGGTGAATGGCGATGTCCGGTCGGTCGAGGAGGAGATCACCCTCGAGCGTTACAAGAAGCACAATATCGAAGTCGTGGTCGATCGGTTGAAAGTCAAGCCGGAAATCCAGGAGCGGCTCACCGAATCGGTGGAAACCGCATTGAAACTGGCTTCCGGACTGGTATTGATCTCGACCGATCATCAGGATCAGATGTTTTCCGAACGATTCGCTTGCCCCGAATGCGGAATCTCCCTGGAAGAATTGGAGCCCCGCCAGTTTTCCTTCAACAGCCCTTATGGGGCATGTCCTGCGTGTGCCGGAATTGGCTCGCTGATGGAAATCGATCCCGGAGTAATCATCAGAGATCCCACCAAGACGATCAGGAATGGCGCCATCGCATCGCTGCGCGAATACCGGGATTCGTGGAATTTCCACATGGTCAAACGGGTCGCCAGTCACTTCGGGTTCAACATCGACACCCCGTTCAACGAGCTTGACGAGAAGCAACAGAAGATCGTTCTATATGGCTCCGGGCGGGACGAAATCAGATTTCGGTGGGAAGGCAGCAGCGGGCGTTCGGCGTTTGAATACTTAGGGCGATGGGAAGGCATCATTCCCAATCTGGAAAGGCGCTATCGGCAGACCAAATCCACTGCGGTTCGGGAATGGATCGAAGGCTTCATGGGCGATATCCCATGCCGCACCTGCAATGGAAAACGCCTGAAGCCGGAAAGCCTGGGCGTAACCATCCGTGGATTGAATATCATTGACCTGACGCAAATGTCGATTAGGCAATCCCTGGATTTTTTCCACAATCTGGAGCCCACCAAGCGTGAAGAAACTATCTCCCATCAAATTGTGAAGGAAGTCAAGGAACGGCTGGGCTTCATGGTCAATGTAGGCTTGGACTATTTGACGTTGGATCGGAACGCCGGCACCTTGTCCGGAGGCGAAGCGCAGCGGATTCGGCTGGCGACTCAAATCGGATCGCAATTGGTGGGAGTGTTGTACATTCTGGACGAGCCCTCGATCGGCTTGCACCAACGGGACAATCATCGGCTGATCAGCACTCTGGAACGCTTGCGGGACATCGGAAACACCGTAATCGTGGTCGAGCACGACCGGGACACCATCGAACATGCCGATTTCGTGGTCGATTTGGGTCCGGGTGCTGGAATCCACGGCGGTCGAGTGGTGGTATCGGGACCTCCAGACGTCATCAAACAGCATCCCCACAGCTTGACCGGCAAATACTTGTCGGGTCGTGCCGCCATCCCGATTCCCGCCGAACGCCGCAAAGGGTCGGGGAATTCTCTGACGCTGTTGGGCGCCAAGGGACACAACCTGAAGTGCATCACCATCGATTTCCCGCTGGGGAAATTCATAGTCATCACCGGCGTGTCCGGTTCCGGAAAATCCACATTGGTCAACGAAACCCTCTATCGGATCCTGTCCCGTAAGTTCTACCAATCTAAGGACATGCCTCATCCGTATGGCGACGTCAAAGGGGTGGAATTCCTGGACAAAGTGATCGCCATTGACCAATCCCCAATCGGGCGCACCCCACGGTCGAATCCCGCCACCTATACCGGCTTATTCACTCCCATCCGTGACCTATATGCGCAGCTCCCGGAATCGAAAATTCGGGGCTATCATCCCGGTCGCTTCAGCTTCAACGTCAAAGGCGGGCGTTGCGAATCGTGCCAGGGCGGCGGCATCATTAAAATCGAAATGCACTTCCTGCCCGACGTGTACGTCCCCTGCGAAGTCTGCCACGGTAATCGCTACAACCGGGAAACCCTGGAAATCAAATACAAAGGCAAATCCATCGCCGACGTCCTGGACATGACCGTCAAGGAAGCGGTGGACTTCTTCCGCAACATCCCGCCTTTGAAACGCAAGTTGGAAACTCTGCACGACGTCGGATTGGATTACATCTGCCTGGGTCAGCAAGCGACCACCTTGTCCGGCGGCGAAGCCCAACGGGTGAAGTTGAGCGCAGAGCTATCAAAAATCGGCACCGGACAAACACTGTATATCCTGGACGAACCCACCACCGGCTTGCATTTCGCCGACATCCAGATGCTGCTGGATGTGTTGAACCGTCTGGTAGATAAGGGCAACACGGTAGTGGTGATCGAGCACAACATGGACGTGATCAAGACCGCCGACTGGATTATCGACCTGGGTCCGGAAGGCGGCGATGACGGCGGTTATGTGGTCGCTACTGGCACGCCCGAAAAAATCGCCCGTTCCCGCAAATCCTACACCGGTCAATTCCTGAAATCGATCCTCGCTCAGAAGCTGCTATCTTCGAAATCGAAGATCAAGAGGGCTGTATAAATAGGCGTGCCGTTAGGTGTCCCCACCTGGTAGCGCGATAATAATCGTCATCTTTGATTTAGCGTATGATTCTCTGCTAATCTGTTCACTTCTCTACACATTTCCCCTCATCATCTCTTCTGATATTATCTTAAATTATAATTACTTACATTTTGGCATGGCGTTTGTCTTATCTGTTAGCGACTCGCGGAAAAGCATTCTTTGGTGATAAAACGAGAGGTGTATGATGAAAATCAACATTCGTTTGGCAGTGGTTATTGCCGCAGCGGCTGCACTTTTAGTCAGTGGTTGTAGTTATGACTTTGACTGGAGCGGTCTTGGCGACGGTTTTGATGACGGTCCTTATCCGTCTCCTCCTCCTGTTTCCCCTGGTACACTTCTGATTAGTGTTGATCCCGGTGAGAGAGAATTTGATACGGTCCGATGCGTCGTAATCCAGTATATGGCTGGTGCGATACATAATGAAATCGTATCCCAAGACAGTGGATATTATTCTGTTAGTTATGAATTAGAACCGGGATATTATTTCGTATTTGCGGAGGGTGTTCAAGAAGACGGGAGGGCATTTGCAGGAGTCGAGGAAGTGTCGGTATATGGAGGAGACAGCGTGACCATCGATATTGCCATCAGTTTCAACTCGTATGCCGTTGTGGGATCACTGAACTCATCCGTTCCAGCAATGGATATTGCACTTTCTGGCGATGATGCATATATGAGGGTCACAAATAGTTTCAATGCGTATGAAATTGAGACCAGCCTTTATCAAATCAGCATCTCAGATCCATCGAATCCTAATGTCACCGGGAGTCTCGCGCTTCCTAATGTGACCGGGTGTTTCTCGCTGGACTTCTTAGGTATGACCATTTCCGGTGATCATGCCTATCTGACCGATCCCGACTTGAGGATAATAGATATCTCAAACCCTGTTGCGCCTGATGAGGAAGGATTTCTCGAAGGTGTGGAGGGTTTCGTTGCAGTTGACGGCGATTTTGCCTATGTTTCAAAATATGTTCTGGGGTGGCCCATTACGAGGGTCTATCTAAAGGTGATTGATGTTTCGACTCCCTCAAATCCAATCCAGGTCGGTTATTACGATACGACGGGAACTGTTACAGCCATTGCCGTCTCGAACCATCATGTCTATCTGGCATGCGGATCTTATGGGCTTCGGATTTTGAACGTTTCCGACCCAGCAAATCCCCATGAGGTCGGTAGGTACGTCACATACGGTATGACACAATACCAGATAACGGTCTCTGGCGGCATACTCTATATCGCTAAGAACGGCGAGGCGCTAAGCATATTAAGTTTGTCAAATCCCGCAAGCCCAGTGGAAATTGGCCATTGTGATGACATAATAGGATATGCGCGGGACATTGCCGTCTCCGGCGACTATCTCTATGTAATATCGGATTTTTTTCTTAAAGAGGTACTGGTCTCCGATCCTTCAAACCCAGTACTGACGGGTTTATGCCTTCTTCCTGTATATGGTGGAAACACTACGTCTAATGCTAGAAACATTGCAGTTTCAAATGACTATGCCTATGTGGTTTGCGGTAATGACGGACTGCAAGTTGTTCACGTTGGTGACAGGTGAGATCGGTCAGAATGGAAATAGAAGTTGATGATCGGTTCTACGCATATTTGTTACACCAAGTTCAGACGTGACTTAACTATTCTGCCCTGTCGCGTGTCCTCACCCGACAGTGCCTTTCCGTCAGGTGCGACACATTGTCGCACCTGTTTTTTTCTATGGCACAAAGATTCCGGGGGATTTTTTCGTTTTTTACCTTGTTTTATCCGCTTTTTTTTCCTATATTTTGCCTGATTTTTCCGCCAACTGCAGTCAGGTGAGGGCACCTGACCGGACATGTCGACTTGACTTGTCAACTTGTCAATCCGCCTGGGGCGGATGGACTTTCAGACTTTGTGACTTTCAGACTTTAAGGTGCTGTCAGGCGAGGACGCCTAACAGCACCAACTTTCCAACTTCTTCGGAGAGGTGTCCGAGAGGCCGAAGGAGCACGCTTGGAAAGCGTGTGTTCGGGTAACTGAACCGTGGGTTCGAATCCCACCCTCTCCGCAAGGATCAGGAGATAGTTTAGACAGGTGACCGTGGGTTCTGGCGTAGCCATTCCTATGGAAGAATCCCACCCTCTCCGCGATGTATTACGTATATATTTTAAGAAGCGAGAAAGACGGTCGTCATTATTACGGTTCGACGAGTGACTTGACTAAAAGGATATTAGAACACAATTCTGGGAAGGTGAGGTCAACAAAGGGACATTGACCCTATACCCTTCACTATTTCGAAGAAGTAGCAACCAGAGGAGAAGCTGTCGAACGGGAGAGATTCTTTAAGTCAATTCCCGGGTATAATTGGTTGAAGGGTCAGGGGATTATTTAGATAGGCGCGCGTGGGTTCTGGCATAGCCACTCCTATGGAGGAATCCCACCCTCTCCGCCACAGCGATTGTGTTCCAGTGTTCTGGACCACAAGGTTTTTCATGTCCAATTTTGGCGTTTCTCCTGTATAATTATTTAGTTAAGGTCATCAAGGGAGACATGGTCTTATGGAACACACCCTGCAAATGGCGTTGAACCTGACCGGTTTTGAACGCATGGCGCTCTGGGCGATTCTGGGAAGTGCGGTATTGGGCCTTCTCTATGCGTTGTTTCTGGTGCGGTATATTTTGCGCGAACCGGAAGGCGATGATAAGATGCGGAAGATCGCCCGTGCTATCCAGACCGGCGCCTCCGCCTATTTGAACCGCCAGTTCCGCACCATCGCGTTAATGATCATGTTGCTCACAGTACTGCTGTACTTCACGGCGATTTCCTCGGGCTGGAAAATCGCGGTGGGACGGTCGCTGGCGTTTCTGTTGGGCGCGGTGTTCTCCGGTTTGACCGGACTTGTCGGGATGAGCATGGCGGTGCGGGGCAACGTCCGAACTGCGGAAGCCACAAAGACATCATTGGCGAAAGCTCTGACCATCGCATTTCGCACCGGTTCCATCACCGGAATGTTCTGTGTGGGTTTGGGACTATTGGGCGCCACCACGATTTTCATGATATTCGGCGGGAATGCCACTCAGGTGTTGATTGGGTTTGGATTTGGAGGGAGCCTGCTGGCTTTGTTCATGCGTGTCGGAGGAGGGATTTACACTAAAGCGGCTGATGTGGGTGCTGACCTGGTGGGCAAAGTGGAAAAAGGGATCCCGGAAGACGATCCCCGGAATCCTGCCACCATCGCTGACCTTGTAGGCGATAATGTCGGCGACTGCGCCGGAATGGCAGCCGATATTTTCGAATCCTACGAGGTCACGCTGGTCGCCGCCATGATCCTTGGTTATGCCGCCTTTGAGCATTATTCTCCGGGGATGGGAAAGGTCGGAGTGATTTTCCCGCTCCTGGTTCGTGGCGTGGGCGTATTGACCTCCATTGTGGGCACCTGGTTCGTCAAAGCCAAGCGGGAGGATGAGTTCCCGATGGCGCCCATCAATCGCGGGTTTTGGATTTCCACCGTGCTTTCGGCGATAGGCTTTTTCGGATTCGCGCAGTGGTACGTGCACGATCTTCGGGTGTTCTGGACCACGGTCGCGGGACTGGTTCTGGGCGTGATTATTTCGTCGTTGACCGAATATTTCACCTCCCTGCATCGGCAGCCAGTCAAGGAGATCGCACGATCGTCGCTCACGGGACCGGCGACCGTCATTTTGTCGGGTGTAGCCGCCGGATTGGAATCCAGCGTGTGGGCGATTTTGACTATCTGTCTGGCGATATTCGCCTCCATTTTGATTTCGGGCGGCGACGTCAATTTCATTTTGTATGGAATTTCTCTGTGCGGGATGGGAATGTTGACCTGCACCGGCGTGATTGTGTCGGAGGACAGCTTTGGTCCGGTGTCGGATAACGCCAATGGCATCTGTGAGATGGCAAATTTGGGACCGGATGCCCGGAAGCGGATCGCCACTCTGGACGCAGTGGGCAATACCACCAAAGCGGTGACCAAGGGATTTGCGATCGGCAGCGCAGTGATCGCAGCTCTGTCGTTGTTTGGTTCTTATTTCGAGACGGTGCAGGCGTCAGCCAGAGCGGCAGGCGAGTCCACCTTTCTGGACTCAGTCGATGTGGCGACGCCGTTAGTATTTATTGGGTTGTTGATCGGGGGTGCGGTGCCGTTCTTGTTTAGCTCCTTAACCATCCGAGCGGTTGGTAGGGCGGCATTCCTGATGGTAGAGGAAGTTCGCCGGCAATTCCGTGAAATCGTCGGTATCATGGAGTACAAAGCCGAACCGGAATATGGCAAGTGCATTGACATTGCGACCAAAGCGGCATTGAAAGAGTTGATCGGTCCCGGACTCCTGGCGATATTGACTCCGGTCATCATCGGATTTGCATTGGGAGAAGAGGCTTTGGGAGGATTCCTCGCGGGAATCATCCTCACCGCACAGCTTATGGCGGTATTCCTCGCGAATGCTGGAGGTGCCTGGGATAATGCCAAGAAGTCCATCGAAGACGGGCTTTACGGTGGCAAGGGCTCTGATGCGCACAAAGCGGCGGTAGTGGGTGATACCGTAGGCGATCCATTCAAAGACACTTCCGGTCCGGCGTTGAATCCGTTGATCAAGGTGATGAATCTGGTCTCTCTGCTTATCATTCCATTGATCTTCTCTCTGAAAGGACATTGGATAACTAAGGGTCCTATCATTGCGGTCGCGTTGGTAGTTGTGGCTATTGCGATTTGGTTTTCCAAGCGGGAGCGCAAGACCGCATAATCACTGAAGTGCCAGGTGGGGATAGCTGGCACCACTATTCTTGAACGGGCCTAGCTTGGCAAGGGCCTAACATGTCAAGCCCCCACAGGGTCGCCGGGAGTAGTTCACAGAGATGGAAACCAGACTATCCATGATTCATAGATTAAAGACCTTCCTCATCGGTCGAGCCCGAAACTTGTATGACCCGGGGATCTTCCGCAAGATCTCGCTCATCGCGTTTTTCGCTTGGGTCGGTTTGGGCGCGGATGGACTGTCGTCATCCTGCTATGGACCTGCCGAAGCCTTCATAACGTTGGGGAAATATCATTATCTTGGGATATTTGTAGCACTGGGCACGGCATTTACTATTGCGGTGATAAGTACCAGCTACTCACAGACTATCGAGTTGTTTCCTGCAGGTGGAGGCGGCTATTTAGTCGCAAGCAAATTGCACTCGCCCATCGTAGGCATGGTTTCCGGCTGCGCCTTGCTCATTGACTATGTTCTGACCATTAGTGTATCGGTAGCTGCAGGATCGGATGCTCTTTTCAGTTTCTTTCCCGTGGTATGGCAGCCTTTCAAGCTCTGGTTCGCGTTCTTAGGCGTCCTGATTCTAATACTGCTGAATCTTCGCGGAGTGAAGGAGTCGGTGCTAACGCTGGCTCCTATATTTCTCACCTTTGTACTGACTCACGCCTTTGTTATCGCCTATGCTTTTGTTACACGCCTGTCGGATTTTTCCAGTGCCACGAAAGCCACCGCTGCGGATTTGAGTCTTGCCGGGTCTGAGCTTGGAATGGTGGGGATGGTCTTCATTATATTGCGCGCCTACAGTATGGGCGCCGGTACCTTCACGGGAATTGAGGCGGTCAGCAACGGATTACCCATTCTGCGCGAACCCCGTGTCAGGACGGGAAAGCGCACGATGCGATTCATGGCAACATCGCTGGCGCTGATGGCTGTGGGTCTAATGTGCGCTTACTTTTTGTTTCGTGTGGCACCCCAGAACGGGAAGACTTTGAATGCGGTGCTTTTCGAAAGCGTAACCGCTGATTGGGGTAACTTTGGTTACCTTTTCGTACTAATCACCCTCATTTCTGAGGCTGCTATACTATTTGTGGCAGCCCAAGCTGGTTTTATCGATGGTCCACGCATCCTATCCAACATGGCGATCGACCGTTGGGTACCAACTAAGTTCTCGATGTTGAGTGACCGCCTCGTCACGCAAAACGGGATCTACCTGATGGGCTTGGCTGCTATCGCGGTTCTGTTTCTTTCTGGCGGGCGAGTGGAGTTCCTAATCATTCTATACAGCATCAACGTTTTCATCACCTTTATTCTTACCGAATCGGGGATGGTCCGGCACTGGTGGCAAGTCAGGCATCGGTTGCGAAATTGGTTTCGCAAACTGTCCGTCAACGGAATTGCGCTGGTTCTCGACGTCTTTATCCTGACGACCGTCGTTATCATCAAATTCCACGAGGGCGGTTGGATCACTCTCGTGATTACCAGTTTACTGATCGGATTGGTTCTGCTCATCAAGAGGCATTACAACATCACCCAGAGATTGCTGAACCGACTGGATGATTTGGTCCCCACTGCTGAAAAGCCAGAGCCGATGATCCCGGGAGCGGCGAGTCAGCCTGCGGTCTTGGAAGCGGATCCCAATGGCAGAACCGCCGTTGTCTTGGTCAACGGTTTCAATGGGTTGGGTCTCCACACTTTATTCGCAGTTTTTCGATTATTCGGTAGAGAGTTTAAGAATTACGTTTTCATGCAGGTGGGAGTTGTTGATGCAGGCAACTTCAAAGGCGCGGAGCAAATCGACCGACTCAGGGCACACGTCGAAAGCGAAGTGGGAAAATACGTGAGCTATATGAAGTCTTTGGGTATCTACGCGGAAGGAGTTATTGGCATAGGAACGGAAGTAGTCGATGAGATTATGAAATTGGCTCCCCAAGTCATGAGCAAATTTCCAAAATCAATGTTCTACGGTGGTCAATTGGTGTTTGCAGAAGAGACCTTCTTGACACGATTACTACATAACCATGTTGTTTTCGCGGTGCAGAGAAGATTCTACCACCAGGGAACTCCCTTTTTCATCCTTCCGATCAAGGTGTAACTTGCGAATTATGTGTGGTGTCGGGTGCCCCCACCTGATAGCACATTAGGCACTGTGGATCCAGTATGGAAATGGAACCGTCTCCATCTTTCCTGCACAAAGTTAAGACCTTCCTTATCGGTCGTGCCCGAAACCTGTATGACCCGGGGATCTTCCGTAAGATCTCTCTGATCGCTTTCTTTGCTTGGGTCGGTTTGGGCGCAGATGGTATAACCTCTTCATGCTACGGTCCCCAGGAAGCCTTTTTGGCTTTGGGTGGGCATCATTACCTGGCGATTTTTGTAGCATTGGGCACGGCTCTCACCATTTTCGTAATCAGCGCCAGTTATTCACAGATTGTGGAAGTATTTCCCAGCGGCGGTGGAGGGTATCTGGTAGCCAGCAAGCTCTTGTCGCCATCATTGGGAGTCCTGTCGGGATGTGCTCTCCTGGTGGATTACGTACTGACCATCACCGTGTCTATTGCCAGCGGCGCCGATGCCCTCTTCAGTTTTCTTCCTTCAGAATGGTATTCACTCAGGGTGCCGTTTGCCATACTGGGAGTATTACTGCTCACCTTGATGAACCTTCGAGGGGTCAAGGAATCGGTGGTACCGTTGGTTCCTATCTTCCTAACTTTCATTATTACTCACCTGTTGGCTATCATTTATGGCATATTCATCCATCTGAATGAGATTCCCGAGACTGTCGCAGCCACCGCGGCTGAGATACGTCAAGTTCAATTGGAAATCGGATTTTTTGGAATGCTGTTCTTGATTCTGCGGGCGTATAGTATGGGGGCGGGGACTTTTACCGGAATCGAAGCGGTCAGCAACGGACTCCCCATTTTGCGGGAACCAAAGGTAAGAACTGCCAAACGGACCATGCTATACATGGCGTTGTCGCTGGCATTTATTGCCATGGGCTTGATGGTGGTGTATCTCCTATTTCGAGTAGATCTGGTTCATGGGAAGACCCTAAACGCGGTTCTTTTCGAGACCATGTCGGTCAACTGGGGGACGACAGGAAGGTTTTTGGTATTGGTGACGCTGCTTTCTGAGGCGGTGCTGTTATTTGTGGCTGCCCAGACCGGGTTCTTGGGTGGTCCTCGAGTATTGGCGAATATGGCATTGGACCGCTGGGTCCCGACCAAATTTGCGGTGCTAAGCGACCGCCTGGTCTCCCAAAACGGGATCTTGTTGATGGGCGCAGCTGCGACGGTTATGATGCTTGCAAGCCGTGGTTCCGTCCGGTTCTTGGTGGTGCTCTATAGCATCAATGTGTTCATCACCTTTTCCTTATCTCAATTGGGGATGGTCAAGCATTGGTGGAACGACCGTCCGAGAGTCAAAGGTTGGATCACGAAACTCTGCATCAACGGGGTGGGACTGGTGATGACGCTCACCATCTTGATTTCAGTGGTAGTTTTGAAGTTCCACGAAGGCGGCTGGATCACCCTTCTGGTCACTGGTAGTCTGGTGGCGATCTCGTTTGCCATCAAACGCCAGTACGCCCGAGACTCTCGTCTCTTGAACCGACTGGATGACCTGGTTCCCGCCGCGGAACTCGCCTTCAAAGAGAGCGTTCCTGGCGCCAAGGAGGGCGAAATTCAGTCTCCCCCAAAGCTGGACCCTGCCTCAAAAACGGCAGTCTTGCTCGTCAATGGATTCAATGGTCTCGGGCTTCACACCTTGTTCAGCGTGATCGAATTCTTTGGCGGCACCTTCAGGAATTTCGTCTTTCTCCAGATCGGCGTCGTGGACGCCGGAAATTTCAAGGGAGCCTCGGAAGTCGGGCGGTTGGAAACCCAAATCAAGAGCGATCTTGATCGTTATGTCGACTACGTGCAGAAAAATGGATACTATGCGGAAGGGGTCTATTCGATTGGCACGGAAGTAGTGGACGAGGCTGTCAAGTTGACAACCGATATTTTGAAACGTTTACCGCATGCGGTACTGTTTGGGGGGCAGCTTGTGTTTTCCAAAGACTCGACCATGTCCCGATGGCTGCACAACTATACCAGCTTTGCCATCCAGAGGAGATTGTACAATCAAGGTATTCCTGTGGTTATCCTGCCGATACGCATCTGATTCTCTTACCGTTCTGAGTGAGGTAGGGGCTTAGCATGCTAAGCCCCTGCACGTTGCCGTCTCTTGCACCCAGTGGGGCACACTATCAGGTGCCCAACTTCTCCATCAGTTGCCCGCGTAATTCTCCGATCTTCAATCGAATCTGGTCTTGCGTATCCCGCTCGCGGAGAGTGACCGTTCCCTGCATCATATTCCCTGCCTTTTCACCTTCCTCTTTTGTGTCGTAATCTACCGTAATTCCATAGGGCGTACCGGCTTCGTCGTGCCGGTAGTAGCGTCGCCCGATGGCGCCCTGTTGCTCATATTGCACTTTCCAGTATGGTCGCAATTCCTGTTCGATTCGCCGGGCAATCTCGGGCAAGCCGTCCTTCTTGACCAGCGGGCAGATAACGACCTTGATGGGTGCCAATTTGGGGTGCAAGCGAAGAACGACCCGTTCGTTGGCTTCGTCGAACCAGTAAGCGTCCAGGAGCACTACCAGCATCATGCGATTCAATCCGGCGGAGGTTTCGATGATGTAGGGAAGGAAATGTTCCCGAGTCTCGTCGTCGAAGTATTGCATGTCCTTGCCGGAAAATTCGGCATGGCGCTTGAGGTCGAAGTCGGTGCGGTTGTGGATGCCTTCGAATTCCTGCCATCCGAACGGGAATTGATATTGGATATCCCAGGCGTCTTTGGCGTAATGGGCTAATTCGTCGGGAGCGTGTTGGTGGAATCTCAGGTGCTCGGGATGGATTCCCAGGTTATGGTAGAACGCCAGCCGGCGCTGTTTCCACTGTTCCAGCCATTCGTCGTCCGTGCCAGGCTTGACAAAGAACTGCATTTCCATCTGCTCGAATTCCACGGTGCGGAATATGAAGTTCTTGGGGGTGATTTCGTTGCGGAATGCTTTCCCAATCTGGGCAATCCCGAACGGCACTTTCTGGCGTGCGGAATTCATGACAAGCTGGTAATCCACGTATATGCCCTGCGCTGTCTCCGGACGCAGGAAAATGGTGGATGCGGTGTCTTCCGCCGGTCCCAGGTGAGTCTTGAACATCAGGTGGAACATGCGGGGTTTGGTTAAGATGCCTTTGGTGCCGCATACCGGGCATTGCAGGCTGTCCCACGGGAATTTTTCCAGATGCTTGTGATCCCATTCGGCGCCTTCGGGCGGTATATCCGGCACCAGATCATCCGCCTTGAACCGCCGCTTGCAGGATCTACAGTCAACCATCGGGTCGGCGAATTCGGCAATGTGACCGGAGGCTTCCCACACCCGTGGGTGCATGAGAATCGACGAATCCAAGCCCACTATGTTGTCGTTCAGGATCGTCATGTCATGCCACCACCAGCGGGCGAGGTTGTTCTTCAGATCGACACCCAGGGGACCGTAATCCCAGCATGAAGCTAATCCGCCGTAGATTTCCGAGGATTGAAAGACAAAGCCCCGGCGTTTGCACAGCGAGATGACTTTGGACAGAAGGTCGTCGGACTTGTTGTTTGACATAAGGTTTCCGATTGAGATTTGCAGTCCATGGATGAGGGGTGGTGTCAGGTGTCCTCACCTGACACCTGTGAATTGCTAGCACGAGCTAACCGCTGCCCCAACTCAAAGCGTCCAGAGACCGCAGCGGGTGTCGCACGGGCAGATGAGTCTGCAGATGCCGGAACAGCACGAATTTGATAGCGGCTTCCGCTCCTTTGGATATCGTGATATTGCCCACCGTCCGCGGTTTGGCGCGGTTCAGGAACTCCAGGACCTTATAGGTTTCCAGTGTCAAGGTTATGCCGGTGCCGATTTTGCAGGATGAGCAACGGACCGCGCCACCGGAAACGTCGAATTCCACTTCCTTATCCAGATCAGCGTCAGGGACTCTACCGCACTGGGTGCACTTTGAAAGCGATAATCCGATCCCCAGCGGGCGGAATAATTCCAACTCGAACCGCCAGAAGTGATTCCGGACGTTCTTTCTGGCTCTGGAGATGGATTCCAGCGCTCGAATCGATATGTCGAAGATATCAGTGGACGATTCCGCCACCGGCGTCACCATTCTGAGCAATTCGCACACCGCCAGTCCCAGCACGGTGCGTTCCAGATCATCCCGGATGGGCAAAAAGCCGTTGATGATTCTGGCTTCCCGCAGCATCTGGATTTCACGGGTCGCTTTGTGGGAGATGATGATCTCGGAATGGGACATCGTCTCCAGAGCGGCTCCGAATCGGGGTTTCTTGCTGCGGGCTCCTTTGGCGATGACCGAAATCCGACCGCTGTCACGACCGAAAGCATGGAAAATCAGGGACGAATCGCCATGCTTGATGGAGTCAAGAATGATTACCTGGTCGCGAATGATCGCCATCAGTCACTTGTCATCGCTTAGAGGCTTACGCCCAGCTTGTGATTCCGCTTGGAGGAAATCTGATTCGCCAGAGTCACCCATTCCTCGACGGTCACAGTCTCCGGTCGGCGAGTGAAGTCGAAATCCAGCGACTGCCAAAAGGGATGGACGCCGGCGATATTTTTCAAAGAATTCCTGAGCATCTTTCGGCGGACGGAGAATGCGCCTCGCACCAGCCTATTCAGCAATACCCAATCGCTAATCGGGAACTCGTGGCTGTGAGGTCGGAATCGGATGATGGCTCCATCCACTTTGGGGCGGGGGTAGAAAGCTTCTGCCGGAATCGTGGTCAAGATTTCCGTTATCCCTTCCAGTGCGCAAAAGATCGTCAGGATGCCGACATCGCCGTTTCCAGGTGTTGCCACGATCCGCTGAGCGACCTCTTTTTGCACCGTCAAGATCCAACTACGAAGGATGGGACGGTCATGCAAGGGCTCGGCGCGTTGCTCGCGGATCGTTTCCAGGCAGCGGAAGATGACTGAGGATGCGATGTGATAGGGTAGATTTCCTATCAGGTGGAATGGCACGTCCGGAATCATGTCGTTCCAAGACATCCTGAGGAAATCGCCGTGGATCAGATGGAAGCGAGGATTGTCGCCGAACTTGACCCGGAGCGGTTCCAGCAGCCGTTCGTCGATTTCAATAGTATAGGCGTCAGTATCGCGTTCCAGCAAGTACTTGGTCAAGGTGCCTCGCCCAGGACCGATTTCCAGGATGACGTCGCCGGAATTAAGCTCCACGGCCTGAGCAATGAGTCTCGCGAATCGTTTGTCCGCCAGGAAATTCTGCCCCAGTCCTTTTTTCGGCGACGGTCCGCTCATATGCCGATCATTATTTCCTTGATTTTTGGACCAGATCAGCCGCCAGGGTCATCGCCGCGATCATCGAAGTGGGATCGACTTTGCCAGTCCAGGCAATATCGAATGCGGTACCGTGATCCGGCGAAGTCCGGACGAAAGGTAGTCCTAACGTAACGTTAACGGCTCGCATGCCTGCTATCCGTTTCAACGGGACCATGCCCTGGTCGTGATACAAAGCCAGTATGGCGTCGTAGGATTCGGCGCGCTGGAAAATCACGTCCGCCGGTACCGGTCCGGCAATGCGAGCTCCTCGGACCAGCATTCGCTGCACCGCAGGCTGGATGATCTCCTTCTCTTCCGTACCCAGAATCCCTCCTTCCCCGCCGTGAGGGTTCAGAGCGCATACTCCGATCAAGGGGTCAGGGATTCTTAAGACATTAGTCAGGAATTCGTGCAGGATATTCAGAATTCTGCCCAGAGATTCGATGGACAAGGCGCCCGGGACATCCCTCAACGCCAGGTGTGTGGTCGCCAGGGCGACACGAAGGGACCCGGCTATGAAGCACATGACGCTCTTGTCCACCTTGGCGCCATTTGCCAGAATCTCAGTTTGACCCGGGTACGTAACTCCAATGCGGTGGAAGGCTTCCTTTGAAATTGGAGCGGTGACGATGCCGTATGCCTTCCCGTCCATGCAAAGATTGGTGGCGATTTCCAGTGCATGATGAGCGGCTTTGGCGGCAGCATCTTCCATCCGTCCCGGATGATGCTCTATCTTGTGACCTGTGGGAATCAGGGGCCAGGTGCCCGGAGGCAGCGTTGAGATATTATCCGACGTCACCATCTGGAATTTCAACGGCAGCTTGAGGAATTCGGCGGCGGCACCGAGGATGCTTTCCTCACCGATCAATATCCAATCCGCGGTCTCGGAATCCCGAAGATGCCACAGGGCTTTGACGGTGATCTCCGGTCCGACACCATTAGGGTCACCCATAGTGATCGCAATTGGCAGCCTATGCTTTCGTGATGCTGGCATGTCTCATCCGAATCAGATTGTGGATTAGAAAAAGTAGAGTAGTTGCAGCCTATAAGTCAGATTCCGGCTGTGGACGTTATCGGCTGTGTACATATAGCCTGGTTGCGGCTCCACCGGCTCATTTTGATTGCGAGCTTCGACGTAAGTGATTGGCAATTGATTGTCCATCGTCACTTTCGCCCGCAGTGCCAAGCCGGTCGTTGGGCGGCAGACAACGGCAAACCACCAGCGGAAACCGTCGCCATCCAGGACAGTGAAGTCGGTGTCTTCGAAAGTCCAGAGGAATCCGTGATATATTCCACCGAACGCTTTGAAGGACAAGCGGTCGGAGACATGATGAGTCACGGTGGCGCCCATGGCTTCCGCGCGGTTGCCCTGGTTGCCCATCACCGGGAACATGCCGTCCGGATACAAGTTTCCGGACAACCTCGGTCGGGGGGGCCACCGAGTGGTGGACGTAGTGTAGAGCAAGTCCAATCGGTCGCGCAGCGACAAGCTGAAGCGCACTTCCAGGCGGCTTTCGATTGCGTCGTAACCAGTGGTCGGGAACGGGTTGAGATTACCGCGAGCCTGGAAACGTTCCCTGAGATATAGCTGCAACGGAAATATCGGTCGATAGGTCGATTTGATCACCCAGCGATAATATTCGATACCATCGCCTAACCGCGTCCAATCGTCCAGTTCCAACGCCAGAATCAGAGATCGCGCCACCTGGAAGCGGGAACTGACGAAGACCCCGTCTTCCGCCTGAGGACTTGCGTTATTGACGAAAAGCGACCCGAAGGTCTCATCTCGGAGGTAGTAGGAATCTTCGAACGTGGCGCCCTTATATCGCCGGTAGTTCGCGAACCCTCGGTTGTAGGGATTGTCGAATTCCAAGTCGTAGTGCCTATAGAGCACCAGCAAATTCAATACATCGTATTGCAGATAAGCGGACATCACGGCAGCCATCGGGTCGTTGATCGTCAGGTTCGAAATGCCCTGGGTGTTCAACTGCGCGACTTCCGCCTGGAGCGCGACATTGGCAATAGTGGCGGCGGCTTCGGCGCCGAACAATCGGCGAGCCGATCTGGCATTGCTCCACAGCCGGGACTCAGCATCGGAATGATATTCGACCAGAGCTTCCGCATTCTGGGGAGTATCTGCAATTTCGTCCAGTTCCGTCGGATCCATCAATGGATACACCTGGATCAGTGTGTCCTGCTTGCCTTCGGTTTGAGCGTGTACCCAGTAGGGTTGACCCAGGGTGGGGTGCAGGGGGCGGTCATACATGATTTCGACGGCGTGCAAGCCCACATGGATTCCAGGAACAATCCGATACCGGATCTGACCGCCAATCACCACCTCCCGGACAGCGTCCAGCATGGATTGAGTGCCGGAAAACGCCGGGACATCAACCGTGTCGCCGCTCAGAGTCGCCCATCGTTCCGGGTAGATGTCGTAGTCAATTCTGGGGACGAGCGTAACCAAGCGGTTGATGGAGCCGTCGGGATTCAATATAGCGTCTTTTCGGTCCGAAGAGAAGAATCCGATACCGGTCAGATCTCTCCAGGATGTCTGTACGGCGATTCCGCGTAACGCATATTCCTGGGAACGGGACAAGTCTGGAGTGACGCCATGGAGCCGGGGATTCCAGCCGTAACCTGTGAATCGCGGACTCCAGATGTCCGTATTGTCTATAACCAAGCCCTGACCGAACGCCACGCGATAATTGCCGACCACCACGCGATCCAATGTCAGGTCACCATACTGGAAGTCACGACCTGAGACGTAGCCCTTCATTTCCGGGATTCTAAGTCCTTGATCGTTGAAGTAGGACGTGTTTTCCCCGAAGCTGCGGTGATACTGCAGACCGCCGCTCCAGTGCCGACCCAGGGACAACTGCAGCTTGTGGGTAATATCCGGTCGTGGGTTACCAACCAATTCCCAGCGGATGATCTCGTCCTCGTCGGAAAAGTAGGGCGTGTCGTAGGTCAGGAACTGATATCGACCGTGCAATTCCATATGAGGAGCCGGCTCCTGGTAGCCCAGATAACGCCGAGCATTACGATAACCCCATGAGGACAGTCCTGTGACGGATCGCAAGTCTCGAGCGCTCTGTAATTCGCCCTGATCGCGGACTTGCCGCCAAATAGCAAGGGCGTCGATCGGGGATACATTTTCCAGTGATTCCAATTCGTCCAGAGTCGCGGTGTTGACATTCAGTGGATCGACCATCCGGTCGATCCATTCCTCGGCGAGCGATGACGATGCGCCTTCTTCGATGGCAAGTTCTTCCAGGCGATCATAGGCATCGCGGACCCGTTCGGCACGGCTATCAGTGACCGCGGGCGGGTCGATTCGCACCAGCGGCTTCAGCCGGTCAAACGTGGTTTGATCCATGCCGGGAATTTGGCGAAGATCGAATATGGAGTTGAACGGTCCCTGATAATATAGGTGATCCCAGATTTCCTTCGCCAGATCAGCGGAAATAGGCAGCGCCTGGATCTCCTGATAGGAAGCCTTGTTCAAAGACAGCGGCTTCGTCGATTCTGGACTGGTGCTTGCGTCAGTCTCGGAGTAGCCCCACATGGTGGACAGAAGTAGGACGAGGCAGATCGATGCCGGTATCCTAATCAGTTGCCTCACGGCTTGCCTCCCGGTGAGGGCGGATGGATGATGTCCAGGAAGCTTTTGGGCACGCTCACTCCAATGCTGACTTGATGCGTTCCCGGAAGTTGAGGGTGCGTCAAGTACGCGTAATCAAGCTGGAGATGGCGAATGCGGATTCCAACTCCTGCGGTCAGGCGGTTAGGATCGCTGGTGATCCCGACCCGAAGCGCTAATTCGGGAAAGATCCAGGCTTCCGACCCGGCGCTGAATTCGACCGGCTTGCCCAGGATGCGTTCGGCGCCGATTACCGTGGCGATAGTCGGTACTGGCTCATAGGAAATTCCGGCTCGGAAAATCTGAGGCAAGTCGTGGGGTGTCGGATCGCCCAGAGTCGGAGAGTTAAGGTTGACCAGGGCGGCGCCGACTCTGGTTCGCTGCCAGAGAGACACCTGTACCCCAACGTCCAATCCAAAGGCGGACGCCGATCCAAGCGATACCGGCGATCCGGCGGCATCCGGAACGCTATCGCCCAATTTCCAGTACAGCCATTTGGCGGTCGCGCCCATCGCAATCGAGGAATGGATGTCCTGATGCAATGTAATGGCATGGGACAGCCCAACCACACGTTCCGTCGATAAGTCATAGCCTTGATAGGATACGGAAAAGTCCTGCACAGACAGGGCGGATGTGCCATAGCGGTTCAAAGGCAAAGCTATCGAGCCCGCAAAGTCGTCGAAGAAGCTCAATCCGTACGGTCGCTGATAGGACAGGGAGGCTTCGATGCCTTCAATCCTTGCCAGTCCGGCGGGATTGAAGAACGCGGAGCCAGGGTCGTCGGCGATTCCTGCGTATCCCCCTCCGATAGCAGTGGATCGCGGATAGGGGATGATGCCATACGAGGCGACTTGCGCCGCGCCTGCCGACGCAAGAATGATCACGACGATGCCGGATAGGATGACTGGTTTCAACGTGTGCTCCAGGTATATATCGCCGGCAGACGAGGGCGTCTGCCAGCGGATTGCGCATGTGTTGCAGATTGGCTGTGCGGGCAGACGCCCTCGTCTGCCAGCGAAACAAGGCTTGGATTCGCTATCTCAGACGAGTTCCGATGACGATGGGCGCTTCGGAAGTAGTCGTCCTTCCGCTTAGTGTCGCCCGGACCTGGGCAATATACACGCCGATTGGTAAGGCTCGACGAAGTTCGTCTCGTCCGTCCCAGGGTGGATCCAGGCAACGATAGCCGCCGGTGGGATTGTCGGATAACGTGGCGACCAGCTGCCCGCGCATGCTGAAGATCCGAAGCACGGTATGAGCGCCGACCGGCGCATTCCAGCAGATCGACAACGTCTGTCCCATATCCGGTGCGAATGGATGCGGCGGGACCTCGATCCAGGCGGATTCGCCGGGATTGACTTCCAGCGTTTCCCCGCTGAAGTCATCGTTGTAACCCGCCACCAATTGGAACGATCCGCTATACAGCCCTGCCACCCCGTTGATTCCCACGATCTTTCCCACTAATTGCTGAAGGGTGTACTCGTTACCTCCGATGACCACTGATGCCACATCGAAGTAGTCCCAGACCCGGATGACGGTGGATCCGGTTCCATCGTCCATGTAGATGTTGGTGCCGCCACCCACGTTCGGATCGACTCGATAGATGGTGCCGTGGAGGTTGGTCCAGGTCCCGCTGGAGACGAAATTGGGATCGGAGGTTACCAGAAGCTGCATCTGAGCGGTCACATCGCCAGTTCGCACGCTGTCCGGCACGGGAAGTGGATGGTTGCTGCGGATAGAGATAATGGATTGAGCATCGAAATCTGCGATCTGGAGTACGCCCTGATATTCGCCCAAGACGCCGTCCACCCGCAGTAATCTGCCCCGAGCGACTTTTCCGCCCAATGACGCCAGACTGGCGAATTCGTTCAATGTAATGCCTACTCCATCGGCGCTGTTGATATAGGCTTCGGTGATGGTGTCGCCGGATGTGGTCTGGTATTGCTGGACCAGGGTGATGACTCCAATGACGGATATCGCGCTGTCCATATAGGTTGATACATTCTGGCGAATCGCGAGGATGGGAGTAATACTGGCGCCTCCGGCACCGACAATGACGGCCGGTGAGCTCAACATTTCGATGGGATACCCGCCCGCCACGGCTGTTTCCAGAGCGAAGATCGACACGGTATCGAGGGACGGGGCGGTCAGATTCGAGATGATGATACTGCCCTCATCGGCGTCCGTGATTTCTGCGTTCTGGATACGGATGCGAGACTGTTCGATGGACCAAGAAGCGTTGCTCATCCCGGGACCCGACAAAGCCACGTCGTTCGGATTGCCTGTCCATATCCAGTCTGACGGAATTCGCAGAAGTAATTCCGCCAGAGTATTCTGACCGTCGCCTGTCACGGTGATGGTCAAACTCAGTTGTGACTCAATCTCCGCCGTGTACGGATCCGCCTGGGCGGTTCCCGTGCCATTGCGGCGTTCCAGGAACGGACCTCCGTGTCGCAAGTCTTCGATAGTGGGGGGCACCACTTGCAGCTCACCGGCATAAGGCTCGCAGACGCCGGTTGCGGTCAAGGTATCGCCTTGGAAATAGTCGGTGACGGAAATTCCTGTGCTCGACCAAACCCGGACAGTTAAAGCTCCGTAGGGATCGTGCACGTTCAAATTATACCCGCCGCCCGCGTAATACGGGTCTTCGTCCATGACACCCGCTACTTTGACCCAGGTCCCCTCCAATCCCAGGTTGACGCTTTGATCCATGGTCAGTTCCAGTGGATCGGGCAAAGGCTGACCGGCAGAGATCAGCGTAACGACCGGACTGGTCAGTTCGGTCGTTCCCTGGAATTCCGTGACTTCGCCCCGTACCCGCACCTGATTGCCGCGAGCCAGCTCGGCGATAGGATTGAAGTCGAAAATGTTGATCCCGCGTCCCGATTCGTCCTGGATGTAAGCGTTAGTGAGTCCGGTCTGGATGGTATTGACCGGAACGGTGACCACGCCTTCCACAGTGACCGTCTGACCTTCGTACTGCGACGTATTTTCCTGGATGTCCCGAATTGGGATCACTTCCTCACCCTGTTGGACAGTGTAGGAAAAAGTATCGGAAACGGCGACGGCTCCGGAATCATCCTGAGCGCGTACGAAGTACCGGACCACAGTGCCCACTGGCTGCGGGTAGATCAACGCGCGCCAGATAATCCCCAGTGAGCTCATGGGCTGGCTGGAATATGCGCCTCCGTCCAACGAATGGTATAATTCGACCGATTCGAGACCGCTGTCGTCGGTGACTCGTGCCTGGACCTGGGCAGTGTCCAGATGCGTAGGTTGAGCCGGAGTGTGCACGACTTGCGAAATCTGAGGCGGCTGATTGTAACCGTACTGGATATCGCTATTGCCGCGAGGTTCCAATCGGAATTCCCCGCCTGCGAACACGCCGATTCCCTGGAGGATTTGGATGTGGTCGCCTGAGTCAGGGACGCTGTATGTCCAGTGGTCATCGACTGCCGCTTCGCCGGAGCCGTCATCAACTTTCCAGGTTCCGGATAGTCCCTGGGTGACAGTGACGTTTTCGAATCGTACCAGCACTCCTTCGTAGGCTTCCGACGTGTCGAACGCGCCTGTTGTAGCTATAGTCGGCGGCACCTCGCCCACCAACGCGACAGTCGAGAAATCGGTGATGGTTTCCAAGCGTGTCTGTCCGGACACCTCTCGGACGACGCAAGTGATGTGGACGGAATCACCGATGGAGACCTGCCTATCAACCAGGTCGTACACGTATACTCCGCTCCAATCTCCTCCGCTGCGATCGGCGATGAAGTACCGGCTGGCGGCGGTATAGTCCGTTGCTGTGACTATTCCGCCAAGACTGACTGTGCTATCGGTATATAGGGATGATCCTGACGGGTCGGTGGTGTATTGGATGTCGTGCACGGACACTTCTGGCTGAGCAAACGCGGCGGAAGTCAGTTCCAGTAGCGTCGCTGCGGCACAAAGGATTGAGGCGATTCGGAGCGGGTTTGCCAACTGAGGATCCCCAATATTCAAGTTAATGATTCTGTCGAAGCTGTATCACAAAAGGTAGCAAATTTTCGGCAAGGTTGCAAGAGGAAATTGTGCGTCTTTGCGATGCAAGATTCGCAGATGGTTACTCATGACGGGGGCGCTATAGTATAGTCGCGAAAAGGTGATGGATTGAATCCTAACTCCAGCATAATCTTATTCAAAAGATCCCGCTTTTCGCGGATAGGAAGAAACGCGCTCTTGAATCCGTGGATGATGATGTGCTTGATGTCAACCAGCGACAAGCTCAGGTGTTCCATCGCCAGTTGGTATTCCCGTGTCAGGCTGGTATCGCTGATCAAGCGGTTGTCGGTGTTGATAGTCACCCGGATCCCGAAATCGTAATAATATCTTAAGGGATGGGATTTGTAATCGGACACCGATCCCACATCCACGTTGGACGTCAGGCACATTTCCAGGGGGATGCGGTGATCATTGACATAATTCATCAAGTCGCCGTCTTCGTGGAGACGGGTACCGTGACCGATGCGGTGAGCATTCAAGTAGTGCACTGCCTGGCGGATGGATTCCGGTCCGTAGGCTTCGCCTGCATGAGCGGTGCAATTGACATGGTTATTCCGGATCAGGTAGAAAGCTTCGAGGTGCTTCTTTGCAGGGTAATTCTCCTCCTGTCCCGCCAGGTCAAAGCCGACCACACCAGCGCCTTTGTAAGTCACCGCCAATTCCGCCAGTGACAAGGACATTGCGGGATTGATATCCCTCATCCCACAGATAATGACTCCGGTGCGAATGTTGAAATCTCGTTCGCCATCCTTCAGACCTCGGAGCACGGCTTCCATGATGCGGTGAGTGGACAGACCATCGCGGGTGTGCAGAATCGGCGAGAAGCGGACTTCCAGATACCGGACATTCTCACCCGCTGCATCTTCGGTCAATTCGTATGCCACCTGTCTCAAGGCGTCCTCCCGCTGGAGAACGGAAAGAGTGAGGTCGAAAGCTTTCAAGTAGTCGTTCAACGGGCGCTTCTTGCCTGGAGATGACAGGACTTGCTTCAACGCGGTCGGATTCTCGGAAGGCAGCGGGACCTTTTGTCGGCGGGCAAGGTCGATAAGTGTTCCCACTCTTAGCGATCCGTCCAGGTGGCAATGCAGATCCACCTTGGGCAAAGCTCGCAATATGTCATAATCAACAATCATCTGTGACTCACCGTTTCCCTGCATCCGATGTGCTGCCTATTTTGGTGTCTCATCCGATGGTACTTCCCGTAGAGATGACAGGCGTGATAGGAAATTGCCCAAGGCTGTTTGATAGGCATCCATGTTCAAAACATACAGGGTTCCTCGTGACCCTTTGGAGAAAGTGACCGCGCTTGCCGGCGCGGGAATCGCCTTTCGAAGCGCCGCCAGATCATTACCGGAAACCAGCGGATCGAATTGGCTCTTCAGAAACAGTACCGGCACCCTGATGGTCTTGACCATAATGGATAAGTTGAGATTGGATCCCGACGCCGCGGTTCCAGTCACCACAGGCGCCCAAAGCCGGGCGGCGTAATAGAGTCCGGGCAGCCGGATCCAGCCCCGGCGATCGGCTTCGTGGCAGAGCCAGTCCTGGATGCTCAAATAGGGACTGTCGGCAACCACAGCGTCAATAGCATCGCTTTGAGAGGCTGCCACCAGCGCCGCGACCGCGCCCACCGATACTCCATATGCTACAATCGGTCCCTGACCGCTCATTTGGGGCTTCAATTGCCTAACAGTAGCCAGCAAGTCCTGGGCTTCCTGAAGCCCGCCAGTAAGATAGTTCCCCTGACTGTCTCCACGCGCCCTTAGATCCATCGCCACCACGCCGTATCCGTTATTGGTCAACCACCGGATGACCGGCAGCATCCCGCTGCGATTCTGATGGGGATCGGCAAGGACGATGATCCATGCCCGTGGGAATGCCACCGGGAACAACCATCCGGATAGCGTGATATTATCAGTGGTCGCCACCACTACCGACCGCGGAGGAGAAGGAGTGCCGATGGGTGGATCGGATGCGCTGTCCAGGGCATCGACCCGTCCCAGAACGGTGGAGGCAAGAACAATCGGCAAGACGACGTATGTGGTCAAGACTAAGAATATCGCCGCCAGACAGATGAGGGCGATAATCGGCACTTTGCCTGCCTGAGCCTTCATGCAACTGCCTCCAATCATGCGGATACCCATCGCGGGAAGTAGCCGGCTTTTCTCAGAAGGATCAGCAGCCGCCTTGGATCTTTTCCATTGGTGATGGCTGCCTTTTTCGGGGAAAGAGATTCTGCGATATAGGGCGTAATCGTCCGCCGGGCTTTGATTTCGGTCATGAGCCATCCGTCGCGTGCTTCGACCGTTCGTTTTCCGGCGTTGATAATGATGTGTCCGTGGCGGTCAGCGACTTCTGTGACGAATTTGACGACGTTGTCAGGAAGTTCCGATTGGGAATGGGCTTCGAGGAAGTCTATGATCCCGCGTGCTTCCCAACCGTTGTCCATTGCGCGGCGGATGGAATCCCGGGTTAACACACAATGACTGCCTCTCCGCTCTACGAACTGACAGAGCCGGAAACGCACGGCTGGATCAATGTCCGGCGGCAGCATGATTTCGTGATTCGCCAGGACCACTACCTCCGACTCTGCCCGCGCGGCAGGCTCTGCCGTAGGAGATTTCCGCGTTCGAAGTACGCTGTCACCGTACGGTGTCACGCAGAAGATGGCTGTGCCGTTCCGATCCGAAGCAACCCGAACGATGCCGATCCAATTGAGAATGGAATGGATCGAGTTCCGGGTGTCCTCCTCCAAATTCGCTGTTGCATGCGGTGAGAAGATGGCATCCGAGTCGACTGTTGCGGCTTCAGTCTGCAGGAACGCTGTCACGTAGGAGTCGATGCTCATCCATCGGGAAACGCCGATGGTAGCGAGATTCGCCAGGAGGCATAGCCGCGACTGCCATTGATGAGATCCGGTTGCCTGGACGTTCTTGGGCGTTGGATCGTTATCTCGCAGCAATTTGCCGTCTCTATCGAGGCTGCGCAGCCAATACTCAAGCATCCGCGAGCCCAGCTCATACTGATCTCGCAGTAGCGGGGTGCCCTCATCAATCAGCGCTGGTTTGTCGCCCTTCTTGGATATGACTCCTTCGAATCGGGCAAATCGAAACAGGAAATTCATATATTCGATGGCATCATCTCCTCGATATACGAGCTCGGGCGCCAAACGGCGCCAGTGCTTCCGGTGGATGCGCCCGCTCATGGGGTCGGCGGGATCACTGCCCAATAGGCTGACGTCTTCACTGAAGACGTACGCCAGCAGCGAAATCAGGTCCCGAGCAACTGTGAATTCCATCGGAGTGTCAAGCCTTGGGGCAGCTTCCGAAACAAAGAAGTTCCGTCGAAGCACGAAGGGAGTGTGGTAGTCTCTGGCAAAATTGTTGCGAATCACGAACGCCAGATCCCTTGGCAGGATGATTCTTCTGCCGCTCACCTCGCCCTTGGGTCCCATGACCAGCAATAGTCCTAGCGCCTGGAGCTTTTTCAGAACATCAGTCATGTCGAGAATGTCCACGCTCCAACGGAAATGCAGCCATTCGTTTCGCAGTTCTTCCAACCCCAGTGGGTGGTCTTTGATGGACAATATCTTGAGTAGCTGCTGTTCGGAAGTCGACAGTCGCTCCTGGTAGGTTTTTCGCAAGTAATCGCCATTCACCAGAGTACGCCGGATAAGATCCTTCAGGACCAGTTGCGTGTGCCTCACACTGATGTCGTGATTGCGCGCGATCTGCCACAGAGTCGGGAGTACTTGCGAATCATCGTCGCTGTCCTCGATGGGCAGTATCGACAGCCATTCGCCGAGGCAGTTCGCGTAGGCGGGAGGTGGATTCAATGCAAGATACACTTCCCTGGGGATGATCATGAGCAAATGATGCTTGGGGGCGGTGTCGTCCGGATAGGAGATGACCATGCCGAGAGACAGCAGTTCCGGCAATAGTTTTAGCGGGGCGTGACTGGGGGAATCGGACTCGGCAGTTTCGCCGACCAGAATGGAGCCTCCGGCGCCGTGGATTGTCCAGAGCAGTCCTCGCGTCGTTCGGGGGAGGTTCATGAGTGCTCGCCATAGCAGCAGCGGATCCCGCATGACCGTCATGAGAGTAGCGACTAAGTCTGCCTTGGAGAGTCTTGATTCTACGCCTCCAGCCACGCCGCCCCGCTTGGCGCTGGATGCAGAGTGCCGCGATCCGGTCCCTGGAGCGGTATCTGACGTCCCAATCCCGAATCCGTCGCCGGGGATCCTGCCCCAATTGTCGGCGATTTGTTGAAGCTTATCCGACGGGATCCGACTGAGGCAGGATCGCAAGGTGGGCAGGTTGACTGCGACGGTACGCTTATTTTTCCCAGAATTCAATGTCGTAATGGTAGCCTTGCTCGGTTAGGAATAGTTGCCGATTCATAGCGAATTCGGCTTCACGGCTGTCTCGAGTCACGATCGTATAGAAGGTCGCCTGATTCTCGTCGGGCTTGGGACGCAGAATTCGACCCAGTCGCTGAGCCTCTTCCTGCCGGGAACCGAAGGTGCCGGACACCTGGATCGCGACGTTGGCACACGGCAGATCCAGAGCGAAATTCGCCACTTTGGAAACGACCAGGGTTTTCAAGTCCCCTCTGCGGAATCGGTTGTAGAGTTCTTCTCGCTTCCAGTTAGGCACCGCGCCCGTGATCAAATCCAGCTTGAATTTGACGGCGAGTTGTTCCAGTTGTTCCAAAAACTGACCGATGATAAGCACGCTATCGTTCTTATGCGCCTCAAGCAATTTCTCGACGACTCTCATCTTGGCTGGATTGCTGGAGGCAACGGTGAATTTGCGTCGTTCCCCCGCCAGGGCATAATCGAGTCGCGATTCGGTGGCAAGCGGCAAGCGGATTTCCTTGCATACCGCCTGAGCGATCCACCCTTGAGCCTCCAGCTCTTTCCACGGAACGTCATACCGTTTGGGACCGATGAGGCTGAAGACGTCGTCTTCCTTGCCGTCCTCGCGGATCAAGGTCGCGGTCAATCCCAGCCGCCGCTTGCTCTGGATCTCCGCCACAGCACGAAATACCGGCGCCGGCAACAGGTGGACTTCGTCGTAGATGATCAATCCCCACGGATGTTCGTTGAACAGCGGGAAGTGGATGAAGTCCTCATCCCGGGTGCGGCGGTACGTCATGATTTGATACGTGGAAATGGTCACGGGCAGGATCGCCTTCTCCTCGCCTGAATATTCGGCGATTAAGCCTTCGTTCAAATCCGTCTTGTCCAGAAGTTCATCCCGCCATTGGCGCAGAGCAATGATGTTGGTGACCAGGATCAGGGTGTGCATGCCCACTTCTTCCATCACTCCCATGCCCACCATGGTCTTTCCCGCGCCGCACGGCAAGACAATTACCCCGGAGCCTCCTGCCGCAGAGCCTCCGGCGTAGAAGGCGTCGATGGCTTCGCGTTGGTATCTTCGCATCACGAGATCTTTGCCGGAAAGGCATTTCCGCCTCAGCCCGATGGCGAGCGACTCTCCCGCCTGGTAACCAGCGAGATCCTCCACCGGATACCCGATCCGGATCATGGCTTGCTTTAGATGACCGCGAGTGCCTGGTCGCACCAGCAGCTCGGTGTCAGTCACCGGTCCCAACAGAAACGGTTTGACCGTCTTGTGGAGTTGGATCTCCTTGGACAAGTAGGAATCGTCGCACTGGAGAATCAATCCTCCGCCTTTTTCCAGCAGTTTGACCCGACCGTAGCGGTTGACAAAATCTCGGATATCGGCGACCACATTTGCCGGAAGCTCGTATCGGGAGAATTGGGACAGGTTCTCGACAATGTGATCTGCCGATAGTCCGGAAGCGGCTGCATTCCACAACGATAGGGGCGTGATGGTGTACGTATGCAGGTGCTCGGGGGATTTGACCAATTCGGCGAAACGGGCAAGGTGATCCCTTGCATCCTCGTAGTCGGGATGGTCAGTGTCCAGGAAGACACTGCGGTCGGATTGGACGATCAGTGGTTTGTCCCGGCGTTGCAAGGCTCTGATCTCGCTGTTGACGCCCACAAGGGGCTATGCTACTTCAGTCCAAGTCGCCCACCAGGGGCTATGCTACGATCTTGCGCCTATGACTTGAAGGCACACTTTCCGTCGGCGGGGACCGTCGAATTCGCAGAAGAATATGCCTTGCCAGGTACCCAGGCAGACTTCGCCGCCGGAAATCGGAATCGTCAGACTCGGACCGAAAAGGCTCGATTTGATATGAGCGTCGGAATTCCCTTCGGAATGTGCATATCCCGCTCGCTGAGGAATCAATCTCTCGACCGTGGTCAAGATGTCATGGACGACCGAAGGATCGGCATTCTCATTGATAGTAAGGGCGGCGGTGGTGTGAGGGCAGTACAACACGATACAGCCTTCCTTGACCCCGCTTTCGGATACCATTCGCCGGACTTGGTCATCAAGCACCACAAATTCGGTTCGGCGAGAGGTGTTGACAGTGATTTCCTTCATGGTGATAATGCCCTCCTGCTTAGCGTTCGAAACGCAGAATTCGATCGTGTTTCCAACACCGAGTCCGATAGGTCGAAACCCTACGGAATTGTAATCTCCATGCCGTCCTGGGCGACTTGGGTGTGCTCGAAAATTGGGATTGCTTCTTCCAGCAGAGAATCAGACTCCTGGTAGCGGGCGCTGATATGGGTCAGAATCAACTGCTTGGCGTTGGCTTTCAGCGCAACTCTCGCTGCTTCCGCCGCGGTGCAATGGTCAGAGGCATCTGCTTCGTCGCGGTGTGCTTGAGTGAAGGTGCTTTCCATCGCTACCAAATCGGCATTTTCGGAAAGGTGATACGCACCGGGACATGGTTTGGTGTCCCAGATCACCGCCACCCGTTTTCCTGGAATCGCAGGTCCGACCATAGTGGAAGCCCGGACGATGCGACCGTCCGGCAGTGTGATATCTTCGCCTGCCTTCAATTTGCCGTACAAAGGACCGGAGGGAATTCCCAGGCGCGTAGCGCGTTCTACATTGAACGTGCCGGTTCTGTCGTGCTCGACGAATAGGAACCCGATGGCGGGTACGCGGTGTTTCAACGGCGCCCAGTGGACGGCAAAGTCTTCGTCTTGATAGCCAATGCCGCTCTTGCCTTGCAGCTCCGTGATGTCGAGTGGGTATTGGATGTGGCTATGGGTGTATTTCAATATGCTGTTGACAAAGTCTGAGACGCCAGGAGGACCGATGATCGTGACCGGTCGTGCGATTCCCTGGAGCTCGCGGGTGGTCAGAATTCCCAACAAGCCTCCGACGTGATCGGCATGGAGGTGGCTGAGGCAGATCAGCCGAATGCCGGACAGCTTCCAGCCTGCTTCCATCAGGGCCCGTTGGGTGCCTTCTCCACAGTCGAACAGGATAATGGTTCCGTCATATTTGACCGCAATTCCCGGCAGTCCGCGCTGAGGTGTTGGCAAAGCGGCGGACGTCCCCAGGAATCTGACGGTCACGGGCATGGGCGCAATTACGATGGATTGGGTAACGTAACTCTACAACGCCGAAATCAGTTCCAGAGCCTGCTGCAGTTGATCCTCAGGCTGGGTCATGGTGGCGCGCATCCAGCCTCTTCCCCCATCCCCGAATCCTGAGCCTGGGGTTAAGACTACGCCATTTTTTAGCGCATTTTCCGCGAAAGCCGCATCGTCGTCCTCGATTCGGAACCAGACGTAGAAGGTGGCTTTGGAGCGGTGGACGTGATACCCCATCAATTCCAACCCGTCCTCGAACGATGCTCGGCGATGTCCATATATCGCAAGAGCTTCGGCGACCTCCCGGGGCGGCGAATTCCCGTCGAACTGATCCAGAGCATCCGCCATGGCTCGCTGGATGAAGAGGGGCGCCCCGGAGTCCAATTGTGACTTGATTCGCACCAGTCCGTCGATCAGTTTGTGATGACCGACAGCGAATCCGATGCGGAATCCAGTCGCATTCAGGGTCTTACTCATGGAGTGGAATTCGATCACGTTCCGGCTGAATTGCAGCAATGACGGGGCTTTGCTGCCCCCGAATGTCATCTCGGCATAAGCAGCATCCTGGACCGTCACGGTTTCGGGATGGCTGTCGGCGAATTCGGAGGTTTGCCGAAAGAACTCCGAAGTGGCTTCGGCGCCGGTAGGATTGTTTGGATAATTGAGGAACATCATTCGGGCGCCCTCCGCCTGGCGCAAGTCGGGGAACATGCCTTGATCCGGAATCAGCATCATGTTCCGGAACGTGCCCCCATTCAGGATAGCGCCGGCTCCTCGGTACACCGGATAGCAGGGTGACGGAACCGCAACCATGTCGCCGGGATTGACGAAAGCGCGGGTCAGGTTTGCCAAGCCTTCTTTAGCACCAATTACTGCAGCGATTTCCCGTTCGGGATCCAATTCCACGCCATACCTGCGAGCGAAGAATCGTGCGACGGCTTCGCGTACCGCCAGGTCTCCCCGGCTGGTAGGATAGAGATGCACATCCGGTTCGTCGAGATGACGCTTCAAAGATTCCAGGAAGAAAGGCGGCGGTTGCAGATCCGGATCGCCTATTCCCAGATTAATGGTCAGCAAACCCTTCCGTTTCCGCTCGTCGGTTTTTCGTTCCAGTTCTGCGAACAGATACAAAGGCAGATTCGCGACGCGATCCGCATATTGCCATCGATTCATTGATTCTCCGTTAGACTTGTTAGCCGATTGATGATGCCATTGTTAGTATTGATCGCCGCCGGCACGCGTCAGCGCCAGGAATCCGATCCAGACTGGATGAGCCGCGCGCAGAACTCGCATCGCCTCCTCGCACGTGGCGCCGGTTTTGAACAGGTCATCCACCAGCAAGACTCTTCTGTCTGTGATCATTTCGGAATTTCTAAGAGCCATACTCCCGTTGATAATCTGTTGCCTCTGTTCGAAAGTCAGCGCTTCCTTCACGAATCTGGTGGGTCTGATCTTGCAGAGAGTACGGCGCAGGAACGGCACGTGCAGGGCTCTGGAAATCCTGGCAGCCACCTTCTCCACAGGAGAGAGCTTCGTTCGCGGACGGGAAGGCGGCACCGCAATGATAGCATCGATCTCCCAACGAGGATCCAAATGCTGCAAGAATTCCAGGCACGCGTGCGCCAGCCACAGTCCAGAAGATCGACGTCCTCGATACTTGAATTGATACACTTTCTCCCCGACGATCGTGCGATGATATCCGCCGCCGTGCGGAAATGTGTGGTTGTCCAATGCCCATCCGCAGTCGAAAGAACCCTGAAGTGGAATGCCGGGAGGACAGTAGGTTTCCTTACGAAACCAGCCCATGCCATCCGCCTGCTTCGTTCAATTCGCCTTTGAACACAAATGTGGCAGGACCCTGCAGCCAGATTTCCCGAAAGTCCGGTGATACGTTGATCGCAAGTGTTCCGCCCTCCATCTGGATCGAAATGTCTCGTCCGGCATCGACTTTCCCCAGAGCGACTGCGGTGGAGGCGGATGCCGTGGCGCCCGATCCGGAGGCTAAGGTGCGCCCGACGCCTCTTTCCCATATTAGAACACGGACGGTGCGTCTGTCCGGAATTTCGACGAATTCCACATTTGTCCGATTCGGAAATTCTGGATGAGTTTCCAGCTTGGGTCCCCAGGTCAGCAAGTCGTCAAGCGCTATCTTCTCGGGGATCACGAAATGCGGGTTGCCGGTACTCAGGATGACGCCCTTGAATTGCCTATCCTCAAGAACGATCGTGCTGATTAGCCTGGCATCTGCAATAGATGGGATCTCCTGGAATCCGCGGAATTTTGGCGTCGGCATCGTGTTTCGCACCGATCCGTCGTGCTGAGCCTGCGCCAGAATCGTGTTGCCACCCGTGATAATCTCGACGGTGCGGGACATATCTTCCCCAAGATCCTGAAGCAGGGCGACGGTACACCGTATTCCATTTCCACACATCTCCGCTTCGTAGCCGTCGGCGTTGTAGTAGGTCATCCGATAGCGATTTTCGGATACAAGGCTTGCGACGATAATCCCGTCGGCGCCCGCGCCGGTGTGCCGATCGCATAATGCCTGGATGATTCCCGGCGTCAGGCGCTTCAATAAGGAAACGGTCTTGTCCCGTCCGTCGAACATGACGAAATCGTTGCCCAACCCGTGGTACTTCCAGAATGTAACCATCCCGATGTTCCTTGACGTGCAAGCACTATTCGAAGAGCCGCGATTGGAAGCGCAATACTGGTAAGCCTTCGGGGGGATACGCCTGAGGTGTTATCAACTATTGGAGCAAGGGCGCAATCTTATCTCCGGAGGCAGTCTTTCAATATAACAATTTTGGCAATTTAAGACAAGAGGATTTTTGCACATTACGTGAGCGCCGATGCAGGAATCCTCTACTTCAGCAGGATGACTGTCTGGGCGGGCAAGTCATTCTCCGGGTGTGAGGCAGGCAGCGTATTGCGCTTAAGCTGGATAGCATAGATGCCGGTAGCAACGGGAGAGCCGGTTTGATCCATTCCATTCCAGATAACGTGGTAGGTACCGGGACTGGCGTGCGCTTCAACATGTGTGAAGACTTCTTGACCGAGGATATTGAAAATGGTGAGACTACAGGAGCCTGAAGCGCCCATGACGAACGGGATCACGACCCGCGAGTTGAAAGGGTTGGGGTAGGGAGCCAACAGCCGGAATTCTTGGGGCGATGTGATCAATGCTTTACCGAATGGATTCTCTCGGGTCGGTTCGACAGGCGAAGGCGGTTCGTTCCATAGCAGGGTCAGGGCGGCAGTGTCTTCGAGGACGATGGCGGCATCCGTGGCGTTGTCGCGATTCAAATCGGCACATGCCAGAGCGATGGGGTGCTGCCAGATTCCGTACAGTCTCTCATCGAGGAAGGAGCCTGCCTCGTTTTCCCACAATGCCAGAGCATTACCGGTTCTGTCAATCGCCACAATGTCCAGGTCGCCGTCGTCATCCAGATCCGAAAGGCTCAAGTCACGGATCTCGCCATGTCGCTGGAAGCTGTCAGTTATCTGGAAACTCCCTGACCCGCCGTTTCGGAAAATCTGGATTATAGCCAGTTCCTCATTTCCTGGCGTCACAATCAAGTCGATATCGTCGTCACCATCGATGTCCCCCGCCGCCAATTCCTGGGGCAAGCCGTTTGTCGTCAGAATAGTGGGGTTGCCGAACGATCCTTGAGACTGGAAGAAGAGGGCAAGCTGACCAGAGCTGAATTCGTCATCGGCGGTCACCGCCAGGTCAGGATCATCGTCGCCGTCCAAATCGACGGAAATGATGTTGCGAATGACCGTCTGGTGCGGAGAATCCGGGAACTCCCAAACCAGGTCGGGCTGGGCAAGACTGCCATCGCCGTTATTCAACAAGATGTTGAGATAGCGATCCTGGATGCCCGTCACTACGTCGAGATACTGATCGCCATCGACATCGGACAGGGTCAAAGCGTGGCAGGACGCATATTCCCAATATTCGACCGGATTCGTGAAGGCGCCGCCGCCGTCATTCAATGCCACGATCAGATTCTCGCCTCCCATAACCAGGTCGGCGACCTGGTCCCCGTCGATATCACCGGCGCATGCGACCTCGGCTGGCGACGGCATATCAAAGGTCACAGGCTCAGTGAAGGATCCGGATTGAATGCTGACCAGACGCGTGATGCTGGAAGTGCTGTCGTCCAGGATAATCAAGTCGGTGTAACCATCTCCACTGACGTCCACGGAAAGCACCTCTTGAGCCGGCGACGGTACGGGCAGCACCTCAGGTCTAAGAAATGCGGCGTTTCCTTGATTCAACAGGGTCGATACCGTTCCGGAACTGGCATTGACGGTCAAAACATCCGGCAACTGGTCGGAATTCAACAATGCGGTGATAATTGTCGATGCTCCCCCACCGACCGGATAGGCATCGAGGAATTCGAAACTGCCTGGAGAGGAGGCGCCGAAGACCATGACTCTGTCTGCCGTGTTGGAAAGAATGGCTATGTCATTCCATTGATCTCCGGTCAGATCTCCAGACACCGCGACCGTGGGTGCAAAAGCCAGCGAGTAGGACGCACCGGCCGAGAATACGCCCTCTCCGTCATTCAAGAAGGTCAGGAACCGATTCTGGTCATAGGCGCAGACGATCAGATCCGGGTCAAGGTCGCCGTCGATGTCGGCGATTGCGGTCGATCGAGGGCTGTAAATGAGTTGGAGGATTTGGGGCGCCGAGAAGTGGGCGTCGCCGGGATTCCGATAGATCTGGATGACGTCATTCGGGGGAGCGGTCAGAACAAAATCAGGGTCGTTGTCGTCGTCCAGGTCATGCATCTGCAAATCGGTGGACAGCACACCGGTGAAAATTTGATCGGCAGGAGAAAATGTTCCATCGCCCAGTCCGATCAAGACGACTATGATCCGCGAGGCGGATGACATCACCGCAATATCCCGATGGTCGTCATTGTCCAGATATCCGGCAAATAGCCGGGTCTGGTAGAGCCCGATAGAGTATTCCGTCTCGAATTGGAACATGCCGTCGCCCAGCCCACGATAGATCATCAATTGGGTGTTGCTCTGATGAGATACGGCTAAGTCCGGAGTCTCATCATCATCGAAATCTGCCACGACAACCTGGACTGGACTGGTGTGGGCCGCGACGACTGGCAGGGGATTGAAATGTGCCGCGCCATCGTTCAGCAACACGCTGACGTCGTTGCTAAGTCGATTAGCGGTGATCAGATCGGAATCACCGTCGTTGTCAAGGTCAGCAGCCGCCAGGTCGATGGGATACGTCCCGACCGGGACATTCTCCAACCACTGGAAAATCCCTTCCTGCGCCCCGAGATTAATCGACACCGCATTCTGCTCGATCGAGGAGATTGCCAGGTCCGGAATGCTGTCTCCATTCAGGTCGTGGAACAACATGTCCTGGTATCCGAAGACCCAGGAAGGGCTATCCTGGCGTGTATTGAAATTGGGGGTTGAAAACAAAGGGGCTGCGATCATGGGAAGCGTGATCGTCAGGAGGTACAAAGTCCGTGCGATTGAAGTCATGCTGCGTCCTTTTCGTGGGAGTGGAACTGCAATCCGATGCTCGGAATGCATTCTCAAGTTGATTATTAGAATCGGCGCCTGTCATCCGACACTGCCAGAAAAGTTACCAAATTGCATCCGAAAAGTCAAGAAGATTTCTCAAAAAGCCAAACATATGGTGTCAAGTCCACAAATTTTCGCTTGACACTGACTAAACATTTGCATATATTGGTCTGGGCAATCTCACCGTAACCCGTCTATTCGAAACTCGCCTTTTCTTGTTCTAAATGAATTGCCGTTTTCAAGGAGGAAATCATGCACCGGAACAAGAACAATTCACTGATGTCAGTCGTATTGTCGCTGACGTTAGGTGCCAGTTTGCTTCTGACGGGGGGAATACTGATGGCAATCGAATACGTGGAGTCATCGAACGGTTTGTCATTTCCGCAGTGGGAAGGCGGGAATTCGGAACTGGAGTTCGGGGACATCGACGACGATGGCAATCTGGACCTCATCTCTGTCGGAGATCATGGATCGCCGTACATCAACACTCAAGAACACGGGATCATGGTGTATTTCGGTGACGGGATGGGATCCTGGAACGTGGTCATGGTGGGAGATCTCGGTTATGGGGGATGCGCAGTGGGCGACGTTAACGGTGATGGACGAATGGACGTGGGATACGGCATTCACCATAATTACAGCAGCAACGATTTCGGTGACCAGCTTATCGAAGTAGCGTTGGGGGACGGCACCGGAAATTCCTGGACGCCGTGGGATGATGGTCTGGCAACCAGTGGAGAAGACTACGGCATGTTCGCCACCGATTTCGGCGATGTCGATAACGATGGCGACCTGGACTTGGTCTCCAATTCGTTCGGGTGCTGTGCCGGCGTGCACGTGTACGTCAATAACGGCAATGGCACCTGGACTCAAAATTTCGGCTTCACCGGCGGGAATTCTTCTTGCTACATGGAATTCGGCGATGTCAACAATGACGGAAACCTGGACTTTGCCGTTACCCAACAATATGGCACGGTGTATTTCGGTGATGGCACCGGAGACTTCACTCTGGCAGACTATAATTTGCCCGGACCCGGGACCGTTGGTCATTCGGGCATTTCGATGGGCGATGTCGATCGAGATGGCGGCTGTGAGGTCGCCTGGGTTTCCGGCGGAACCATTGAGGTCTATAAGTTCAATCCCGCCACGACTCAATGGAGTTCCCTGACCGGCAATCTGCCGTCCGGCGGCTACACTTCCACCCAGCTCTATGATATGAATAACGACGGTTGGTTGGACATGGTGGCGACCGGCACGGCGGTGGTGGTTACCTGGCTTGGCAGCAGTACCGCCCCCGGCAATTGGACCTGGGCAAATTACACTTCTACTGGTCCTTCTCCCGGCGCAAGGGAAGCATTTCGAGTGGACGGCGATGCTGATCACAACGGGTACGGTGATTATGCGATATTGGTCGAGGAAGGACCTTTTATGAGCGAGATCAACCATCTCCGCTTTTTCAAGGAAACGTCCGTGCCGAACGACTTGTTTATTGTTCCGCAATACCCTCGGGGATTGGAGAGGCTGATCGGGGGATCGGTACGGTTTATCGATTGGACGTGCGGTGTGCCGCAGGGGCAGACCGCGGTGGTAGATCTTGATCTGTCGCTGCAGGGCGAGAATGGACCCTGGATTTCGATTGCCGAAGCTTTGCCAAACAATGGACGGTACCAGTGGCTCGTGCCCGGTGCCTACTCGTCCGATTTCTGCTACATCCGTTACGTCGCCAGGACCACCTCCGATACTGCCACGGCGACCACATACGATCGTTTCACGATCGTCGGCGGGGGCGGTGTTCCGGTCATGGTAGTGGATCCGACTGCGCTGGATTTCGACACCGTCTATGTGGATTCCACCGAGGTCATGTCCTTCATCATCACCAATGCCGGTACGGATACGCTGCATGTGAGTCCGTTTTCTGCGACCATGGAGGCGTATGTGCTGAGCATCGGCGCAGACCCGATTACCCTGGATCCCGGGAGTGACACTGCAGTCGTGGTGGCGTTCACGCCCACCGAAGCCGTGGAATATTCGGATTCCGTTGCGATTAGTTCGGACGGCGGCGCTGCGGTAGTCCGCCTACGCGGGATCGGGGAACCTTATTCTGGGTTGGGGAATCAGTCGGATCAGCTACCCGGGCAATTCTCGGTCGACCCGCCATATCCCAATCCTTTCAATGCTCAAGTCACTATTCCGTTCAGCCTTCCCGTGATGGATAATGCCGAGATCTCCGTGGTGAATGTGTTAGGACAACAGGTGGCTGCGATTGCCGACCGGGTGTTCGAGGCAGGACATCATCGCGTGATCTGGGAGGCGGAATCGGTTGCCAGCGGTGTCTATTTCGTCAGGGTGGCTTATCAGGGGCAGACGCGGATGCAGAAGATAATGCTGTTGAAATAGCCACCAGCGGTTGGATTTTTCGGCAATCGGTGTGTCACACCCGCAAACTATTCAGGACTCGAGGCGGCGATGAGGATCAAGACCAAGATTTGGTTGGAAGATGAAGAAGGAAATGCGGTCTTCGGCGAGGGCAGGAAACGCATATTGGAGTTGGTCGATGAGAAAGGGTCGCTGTCCGAAGCCGCCAAGGAGCTGAAGATGTCGTATCGGGCGGTGTGGGGGAAGATTCATGCCACCGAGAATCGGCTGGGAACCAAGCTGATTGTGACGCAGGTTGGTTCCAGGCGAGGAGGATCGAAATTGACTCCCAAGGGCAGGGAATTGTTGAGGGCATATGACGAACTCCTCCTGCTTGTGACAGCGGCAAGCGATCGGTTGTTTCATCGGGTGTTTGGGGATTGAAACCGTGTCCCATTGACAGGATCGTAGCATAGCCCATTGTGGGTGTTATCAGACGGGCATGAAGTCCTAAGCTACGGGAATTGGCAGCAGCATAGCCCCTTGTGGGCGTTGAAGAGACGGGTATTGGTCCGCCTGAGGCGAATAAAGCCCTGTGCTACTCAGTGCGACCGGGGTCGATTTCCCTGCATTTTTTGCTTGATTTTCAGGAAAATCCTACTATATTGATAGGGGTACCTCCCCTCGAAACTAAGACGGTGGACGATAACGATATAATTGTGCAATAACATTAGACTTAAAGTCGTAGTCCGGTTCTAGTTCTTTCCCCGATCGTCTTGATGACCATCGCGTGCTGTGTCCGGGCAGCCTTGCCGACAGCATGGATATGATTGATGCAGATCCCCCGCCGGGATTTTGGCTGGCAACTACAGCGCTCCGAGAAACCTTGTCATAAAAACGACTGGTTGGCAAATCAGGTAACGCGGGTACGTTGAGGTTGGCTTGAGGAGTCTGGAAGAAGCGAGATTCTTCCGCTGCATTGCTTCAAGACGATTGCAACAAACGATTGACGTTTCCAGCATGAATACTTTCTGTGTGGTGATTTGCCGCCACTCGGATTATCTGGGCTTGTGAAAACCAGAACAAGTTGAGGGGACGGACTCCAAGCAGCCGTTCCCTTTTTTTGCGATTTTGCGAAGATATTTTGATGAGGTGTTTCCGATGAAATATTGGCGAAAACCGTTAGACCTTGATCAAGTCAAGATTCCGCACGGTGAAGTGCACATCATCGTAGAACGGTGTAAGGGGTGCGGGTTCTGCGTGGAATACTGCCCGAAGGAAGTCCTGGAGCTGTCCACCGAATTCAATAGCAAGGGCTATCATCCGCCGGTTGCGAAACGGGAGGGCGAGTGCGTCAATTGCGATCTGTGCGAACGCATCTGTCCTGAATTCGCAATTTTCAACTTGGCAGTGGAATCGGCATAGTACTTGATTTTTCACATTTCCTGGATATCTGGCAATACAAATAACGTACGGAGATTGTCATTGAAAGCAGATCCTAAAGGTGTTTTAACCGGCGAGCATTATCTGGATGGCGACCACGCCTGTGCTGAGGGCGCTATGGCGGTGGGTTGCAGGTTTGTCGCCGGCTATCCGATTACTCCTTCCACCGAGGTAGTGGAACGTATGGCATTGCGCTTTCCTTTCATAGGAGGGGTATTCATCCAGATGGAGGATGAGATGGCGTCCATGAATGCCATCCTGGGAGGGGCTTGGGCAGGCAAGAAAACCATGACCGTGACATCGGGTCCTGGTTTTTCGCTCATGATGGAAAATCTGGGATTGGGGGTCATGATGGAGGTGCCATGCGTGCTGGTCAATGTCCAGCGGGGCGGACCTTCCACCGGATTGCCCACCATGGTAGGGCAGGCGGATATGATGCAAGCCCGATGGGGATCGCACGGAGACTATGAGATCATTGCCTTATCGCCGGCGTCGCCTCAGGAAGCCTTCGACTATGTCATCGAAGCCTTCAATCTGTCGGAACAGTACCGTGTGCCGGTACTTTTCATGATGGACGAATGCGTGGGGCATATGACTGAAAAAGTGGTGATTCCTCCCGCCGACCAAATTGACGTCCTGCCCCGGAAGATAACCAAGCTTCCGCCGGAGAAATATCTGCCATATCGGGCGGACAACGGTTTGGTGCCCGACATGATCGTCGCCGGAGAAGGATACAAGATCCATACTACGGGATTGACTCACGACGAACGCGGATATCCGGTCATGACAGCAGAATGTCAAGACGTCAACGTCCGGCGAATAGTGGACAAGATCCGCAAGAATGCGGATAAGATCATCCACATTGAGGAGACACAGACTGCCGGAGCGGAGGTAATTGTGATGGCGTACGGGATAACGTCTCGGGTGGCTCAACCTGCGGTGGATAAGGCTCGGAAGGAAGGGATCAAGGTCGGTCAGATCAAGCTGATTACCGTGTGGCCCTTCCCCGAGAAGCGAGTGGCGGAGCTGTCGCGCAAGATTAAGGCATGGGTTGTGCCCGAGATCAATCTGGGGCAGATGTCGTTGGAAGTCGAGAGGTGTGCGGGAGGGAAAGCCAGGACCATCCAGGTGCCGCATGCCGGAGGCTGGGTGCATGATCCGGAAGACATTTACAAAGCGATTAGGGAGGCGGTGAAGTGATGGAACAAACAAGGCATGAAGATCATCCGATGGAATCGTACCTGCGGATGGACCGGATTCCGCACATCTGGTGCCCGACTTGCGGCATTGGAACCACGGTATCCTGTTTCATATCTGCCCTCAAGAAATATCAGCAGAAGCCGCTGGAGAAGGTCGTCGTGGTGTCGGGAATCGGCTGCACCGGTCGTGTCGCCGGCTACATCAAACTCGATTCCTTTCACACTACTCACGGCAGAGCGATTCCGTTTGCGACGGGTTTGAAGTTGGCGAATCCGGATTTGAAGGTGGTGGTGTTTTCCGGCGACGGCGATCTGATCGCCATCGGCGGCAACCATTTCATCCATGCCGCCCGAAGGAATATGGACATCACCGTAATCTGCATCAACAACTTCATCTATGCCATGACCGGTGGGCAGGTTGCGCCCACTACGCCTCTGACGGCGTGGGCGTCCACCTCGCCTCACGGCAATTACGAGCAGCCGTTCAATCTGCCGCTTTTGGCGGCGTCGTGCGGCGCGGTATATGTGGCACGCTGGACCGCCTTGCATATCCGCCGCATGAGCAATGCGTTTTTGGATGCATTGAACAAACCTGGCTTCTCGTTTGTGGAGGTGGTGACGCCGTGTTCGACTCTGTACGGTCGCCGGAACCGATTGGGTACCGGTTTGGATCTCATGAGGTTCTACCACGACAACGCCGAGATTCGCCACGGCGCGGATGTCCGTGATCTGGATATAGATTTCCAGAAGAAGATCATCGTCGGCAAATTCATCGACCGGGAACGTCCCACGTTCGTGGACAATATGAATCGCCGTTTGAAAGAGAAGTACGGCGAGAAGTATCAGTGGTACGGTCCAGAGCCTCAGGCGGCGCCAGCGCCCGCTAAAGTAGAAGCCAAGGCAGTCTGACGGTTCTCAGCAGGCTTGGGGCGAAACATCTTTGCGGCAGAAATCATTCCAACTCATTGGAGAATTGGACATGGATAGAACAGAAATTCGCGTGTCGGGGTACGGTGGTCAGGGGGTCATCATGGCTGGCTATATCATCGGCAAAGGGGCGTCGTTGTATGACGGTTTGGAATCGACATTGAATCAGGCGTTTGGACCGGAGGCAAGAGGTAGCGCATGCAGCTCCCAGGTGATCATCCACGACAGCAAGATTCTCTACCCTTACATCCGGGTCCCGCAGATCATGATCGCCATGTCCCAGGAGGCGTACACTAAATTTGAGCCTGAATTAGACCCTAACGGAAAGATGTTGATCGATGAAGATCTGGTGAAACCGAATCCTCCTCGGGGCAAGATCCGAATCTATCCGATTCCATCGACTCGGATTGCAGAGGACCTGGGACGCAAAATCGTGCTGAATATCGTGATGCTGGGCTTCTTCTCTTCGATTTGCGATGACGTGGTGACTCCGGCATCCATGCGGAAAGCCGTGGAGACTTCCGTCCCTAAAGGGACCGAGGAAACCAACCTCAAGGCATTCGATACCGGTTTCGAGTATGGAGAGAAGCTGAAGAAGACTATGGGGCAGGCTCCCAAAGCCAAGGCGGCGAAGAAAGAGACCGCGCCGGTTTCCAAGGCAGCGCCCAAAACCGCTCCTAAGAAAAAGAGCAAGGCGTCGTCATGACGGAGATAGACTTCAGATTCAAGCAGGTCGTCGATGCCATCGTCAGCGCCGACCATCACAGTTACTGCATGCAGTGCGCCGCCTGTGTCGGAGACTGCCCTTCCTCCAAGTATTCGGATCGCTTCAATCCCCGGCAGATCTTGCTCATGGTCATCACCGGTATGACGGAAGATCTGCTGGCTGAGGGCTCGATGATCTGGGAGTGCACCAACTGCTACAATTGCTTCGAGCGGTGTCCCCAGGATGTTCGACCGGTGGAAGTGATTATCGCATTGAAGAACTTGGCGACTCAGCGCAAGCACAACCCGGACAAAGTGGACCAGATGGTGCAGGCGGTGCAGATGACCGGTCGGACGACCCTGTCCACCAGCGCGGTCAATCGCATTCGAGGCGAGCTGGGATTGGCAGAGGTCGAAGAACCTCCGGTGGAGGAATTGAGGAAGATCTTCTGAAATCAGACATCCCCCCTGCTATCTGCAGGGGGGAACAAAAGGGGGTCGATATTTGACCGCCGTCACACGCCCTCGTGTGACGGAGAGATACACATATGCTGGCAGACGAGGGCGTCTGCCAGCGGGTAGATGAAACAGATCCTCTGATGGCGAACACCATGGAAAACCTGGATTCCCGCGTGCACGGGAATAACACAGCAGTCACGCACAAATACATCCCCTTTTTCGGCTGCATGATTTCCGTGAAATATCCTCAATTCGAGGCGGCGGTGCGCAAGACCGCCCCGGCGTTAGGAATCGAATTCGTGGATGTCAAGGGCTTCACCTGCTGCCCTGACCCAATTTTTTTCAAGGCGTCCGATAAAATGCGGTGGTTGACCATCGCTGCCAGAAATCTTAGCTTGGTGGAAGATCTGGGTTTGGATATCGTCACGGTGTGTTCCGGTTGTACGGCTACCCTATTGGAAGCTCACCACCTCCTGGAGAATGAGGAACTGCGCGCAAAAGTCAACGAGCGGCTGAAAGCGATCGACCGCCAGTACCAGGGCACGGCGAAAGTGCGCCATCTGTGCACGGTGATTCGTGATGACATCGGGATGGATAAGGTCAAGGAATCGGTGAAGAATCCTCTGGAGGGTCTCCGGGTCGCGATCCATTATGGCTGTCATCTGTTGAAACCCAGCCAAGTGATGAAGGTGGATGATCCTAATCACCCGACTATCCTGGAGCATCTGATCGAGGCAGTGGGCGCGGAGCCGATTGAGCACAATGAGAAGCTGCTGTGCTGCGGGAAAGCCTGCATGCATGATGAAATGCCGAAGGAGATGGTGCGCGACATCGTCCAATCGATCCTGAGCATGGACGTGGACTGCATGGGTCTGATTTGCCCGACCTGCTTTGACGAATATGATTTGGGGCAAATGCTTCTGTCGCGAAAGTACAATAAAACCTTTAATTTGCCGGTCATCTATTATTTCCAACTATTGGGGCTCGCTCAGGGCTTGAGCCCTCACGATGTGGGATTGCACCGGCATAAGATTAAGACAGACAAGATTCTGGAGAAGTTGGGAGTGGTGGTATGACGGCTGTCAGGCGGGGACGCCCGACAGCACGTATATGATTGTGGTCACGAGGCGACGTCCGATCGTATTGACCGCCGTCACACGCCCTCGTGTGATGGCTGGCAGACGAGGGCGTCTGCCAGCGGGATGACCGGATAACATACAAATTCCTGTGGTGTCAGGTGTCCCCACCTGACACAAGACGACCGCCGTCACACGCCCTCGTGTGACGGACAATCACGGATAAACGAGTGCCGCCACACGACCCGTGTGACGGAAAACTCTGCCGTCAAAAAATCTATATGGAAAACAGCATCTTAATCATCGGAGGCGGGATCTCCGGCATTCAGTCGTCGTTGGACCTGGCGAATGCAGGCTATCACGTGTACCTGGTGGAGAAAGCCCCCAGCATCGGCGGTCTCATGGCGATGCTGGACAAGACCTACCCCACCATGGACTGCTCCATATGAATTTTGGGTCCGAAGTTGATGGATGTCGGTCGACATCCCCGGATCACGCTGTACGCCTACAGTGAAGTGCAGCAAGTCAGCGGCGCTGCCGGCGAATTCGATGTCAAGATTCTCCGCAAGGCGCGTTATGTCAATGAGAAAGAGTGCAATGCCTGCGGCGAATGTGTCAAAGTTTGCCGGGTAGTGGTGCCAAACGAATATCAGATGGGCTTGTCGATACGTCGTGCCATCTATATGCCCTTCCCTCAAGCCGTTCCCTCCGCGTATATCGTTGACCCCAAGCACGTCAATAGCAAGTTCAAAATAGCCTGCCGGAAGTGCATCGAGGCATGCCAGAAGCAAGCCATCGATTTCGACATGAAGGACGAAACGGTGGATATCCGCGTCGGTTCCATCATCGTCGCCACCGGCATGGAATACTATGATCCGGGCGAAGCCAGCCAGTATGGGTACACGCGATTCGAAAACGTGATGAGCAGCCTGGAGCTCGAGAGGATGCTGTCGTCAGGCGGACCCACTGGCGGAGAGCTGTTCCGATTCACGGATCGCCGGCTTCCGAAATCCATTGCATTCATTCAATGCGTGGGTTCCCGCAGCGTGGATCACGGCATTCCCTACTGCAGCCGAATCTGCTGCATGAATGCAACCAAGGGCGCTTTGGTAATCCGTGAGCACTTTCCCGAGGCGGAAATCAAGATCTTCTACATCGACAATCGAGCGTACGGGAAAGGACTTGAGGAATTATATCGGCGTGCGTTGGATGAACACAACATCCAATACGTGCACGGCAAACCGTCCAAAGTCATCATGGATCCCGACACGAAAGACACCATAGTGTTGTATGAAGATGCCATGACCGGTCGCGTGGGTCGTTTCCCCGCCGATTTGGTAGTGCTGGCTTCGGCTCTGGTTCCTTGTTTGGGCAGTCGCGAATTCGGTGAGGTGCTGGGGATCGAGACGGACACGGATGGATTCTTCAAGCAAAAAGACCCGTGCGCATTCCCGTTGCATTCGACCCGCGAAGGCATCTATCTGGCGGGCTGTGCTATCTCTCCCAAGGACATCACGGATTCCATCACTGAGGCTTCCGCCGCGGCAGTCAAAGCCGCGACCCATGTGGTGCCGATGGAAGACGTTGAGATACCGGAAGAGGACAAAGTCAAGCCCGTCGATGTCACGGGTCCGCCTCGAATTGGCGTATTCGTATGCTCCTGCGGCAGCAATATCGGCGGTGTCCTGGATGTGGAGGATTTGAAACAATATGCAGCGACCCTGCCGGACGTATTCAGGACCGAGACCATGATGTTCTCCTGTGCAGCGCTGTCGCAAGAAGACATCCAGAAACGCATCTCGGAGCACAATCTGAACCGCATTGTGGTGGCTGCATGTTCGCCGAGGACCCATGCTCCCATCTTCATGGAGACTATCGCGAAGGTTGGTTTGAATCCGTACTTGCTTGACCTGGTCAATATCCGCGATCAATGCAGCTGGGTGCATCAGCATGAGGTTCCGGCGGCTCAGACAAAGGCGAAAGACCTGATTCGGATGTCGGTAGCACGCGCCAGGGAATTGGAACCGCTGGAGCATCTGACGCTGAACATCAATCGTGACGTACTGGTGGTCGGTGGTGGTGTGGCGGGAATGCAGTCTGCCATTGACCTGACCTTGCGTGGACATCATGTGACGCTTGTGGAGAAAGAAGGAAAATTGGGCGGGCGCGTCCGGAGACTCGCGAACATCTATCCCAGTTTCAAACCGGGATCATCCCTGGTGGAACAACTGGTTCAGCAGTTGGAGAAGCTGGATATTGACATCATGACCAGCACCGAAGTTGACGATGTTTCCGGCTTTGTAGGAAATTTCGAGGTCCAACTTCGTTCGGCTGCCCCCGTGGTGTCATTCCCGCGGAAGCGGGAATCCAGCGTGCCTCCGGAGAAGAGAGCCCTATCAGTGGGCGCCATCGTTCTGGCAGTGGGATCGGACTTGTACAATCCAAAAGGCGAGTATGGATTCGGGGAGTATCCCAATGTATTTACCAATATGGATTTCGAGAATATGATGGTCAAGGGGGAAGGACTGTTTGCTGGCGGCAAGTCACCCCAACGAGTCGCCTTCATACAATGCGTGGGATCGCGAAGGGAAGACGCCAATCCTGGATGCTCCCGGTATTGCTGCCAAGCTGCCATCAAGCAGGCTATTGCGCTTCGCCAGCGAGGAACGGACGTCGTGATTTTGCAGCGCGATGTGAGAGTGTATTCTCGGGGCGCTGAAGAGATGTATCGCAAAGCCCGGGAATTGGGCGTGGTGTTCTTGCGTTACGATCTGACCAATCTGCCGAAAGTGGAGGGAAAGGACAAAGCCGATTCGGTTACTATCTATCAACTGCAGTTGAAAACGGATTTGACCTTCTCGGTGGACGCCGTGGTGCTTTCCACCGGCATGGCGCCCAACAAGCAGGTGTTCGATGAGTTGGGCGAGTTGACGAAAGTGCAGCGAGGCGCTGACGGTTTCTTCATGGAACGCCATTCCAAATTCGGACCGGTGGAAACCAGTATGGAAGGGATTTTCCTGGCAGGGTGCGCCCAGGGTCCGAAAGACATCGCCGATTCCATCGCCCAAGCCGGCGCGGTGGGCGCAAAAGTATCGGCGTTGCTTTCCGGCGAGACGATTACCTTAGAGCCCATCGTGTCCGAGGTGACGAATATTGTCTGTCGAAGCTGCGGGCGGTGTGTCGATATTTGCGATTTCCATGCTATCACTCTGAACGAAGTGGGCGCGGAAGTTAATCGAGCCTTGTGCAAAGGCTGCGGCACCTGCGCCTCGATCTGTCCGACCGGAGCCATCGTGGCGCGGCATTTCAGCAACCGCCAGATTGAAGCACAGTTGGAAGCCTTTTTGGTTGGATAGTGAGGCGTGGTGTCATGTCTCCCGACGTGACACCGCTCATTCCCCCCTGCTATTGCAGGTGGGAGTAAAAGGGGGGTCATTGCGAGCGAAGCGAAGCAATCTCATAGAACTATGACGAGTGGTGTCAGATTGTCTTGTGCTGTCGGGTGTCCTCACCTGACAGCCATCAATCCGCAGGGTGTGGACACCCTGCGGCACGAGAAGGAAGCAGGTTCTTGTGCTGTCGGGTGTCCCCACCTGACAGCCATCAATCCGCAGGGTAAAGACACCCTGCGGCATGAGAATACATGTCCCTACGGCAACAGACGTTGGATATTCCATGGCTAAGAAGAAGTCCGAAACCAAGGTCGTCGAAGTCAAGCCCAAAGCGCAATTTGAGCCCCGCATCGTCGTGTTCGCCTGCAACTGGTGCAGCTATCCGGCGGCTGACAATGCGGGATTGGCGAGGATGCAATACCCTGCCAATATCCGCATTATTCGAGTGATGTGCGGCGGTCGGGTCAATCCGGCGTTCGTGCTCCGGGCATTCGAGCTGGGCGCCGACGCCGTGTTGGTGTCCACCTGTCATTTCCAGGATTGCCATTACATGTTTGGAGCCCGACGTGCGGCGGAAAATTACGAACGCCTGGACAACATCGTGAAGCTGCTTGGATTGGAAAAAGAGCGGATGCGTCTGGAGTGGATTTCCGCAGCGGAAGCCACCAAATTCGCTAAGGTAATCCGGGAAATGACCGAGGAAGTCCGCAAGGTTGGACCCTCGCCCATCAAACCCAACGGAAAACCGCAGCCTTTGCCGGATCGAATCGAAGAAACCACGGTAGCATGATTGCGATTCTCTAAGGATTTTCCTATATATGGAAATCACCGCTTACAAATCGACCAGGGTACTTCAGTGTTTGGAATGCGGCAAATGCACGGCGGTTTGCCCGGTCTCTCGATACAATAGGACCTTCTCGCCACGCCGGATGATCGGTCGAATGCTGGTGACCGGCGCAAGCCAGTTGTTCGATGATTCCCTGTTGTGGGCATGTCTGACCTGCCAATTGTGCAACGAGCGGTGCCCTCAAGATGTGGATTTCAGCGATCTGATGAAGAGCATCCGGATTCAGGCGTATCAAGCCGGAAGACGACCGGTGTATTCCCACAGCGGGGTGCTGCAATCGACCATGAGGATCATGGCGACCGGCGATATGAAGCAAGATCGGCTGCGCTGGGTTCCGAAAGAATTGAAGACCCGCCAGAAGGGCGATGATGTCTATTTCGTAGGCTGCGCGCCATATTTCGATGGATATTTTACCGACCTGTCGATTGACACACTGTCCACGGGCAAGAGTGCGATTCGGCTGATGAATGTGCTGGGCATCGAGCCGGTCATGATGCCGGATGAACGCTGCTGCGGGCACGATCTATTGTGGATGGGCGATGAGGAGAATTTCAAGCTCCTGTCGCAGCACAATTTGAAAGCCATTGCACAGACCGGCGCCAAACGGGTGTTCGTCACGTGTCCGGAATGTTACCGCACTTTTTCGCGGGACGTGCCGCGTTATTTCGGAAAGCCGAATTTCGAGGTGGTGTTCTTCCCGACGTTCCTGCTGGAGAATATCAAGAAGATACCATTGAAGTCGGACGGCAAGCATCGGGTGATGACCTATCATGATGCCTGCCGGTTGGGTCGCCACATGGGGGATTACGATACGCCTCGGAATCTGCTGTCTGCTCTTTCCGGCGTGGAACTTCGGGAGATGCTTCGGAATCGGGCGGGAGCCACCTGTTGCGGGACGTCCGCCTGGTGCAGTTGTGATTCGTATTCCAAGCAGATCCAGATGGAGCGGCTTCGGGACGCCAAGAGTATTGGCGCTGAAGTGATGGTTACGACCTGTTCCAAGTGTTCCATCCATTTCACCTGCACCCAGAAAGGACCGGAAGCGACAGACGACATTCAAATTTCGGTGCGCGATTTGTTGACCGTCATCGCGGAAGAGTGCAAGTTGTAGGTTGGGTTAGCGCAGTGTAACCCAACGCCGAAAGTGTCATTCCCGCGAAAGCGGGAATCCAGGGAACATGGCTTTGAGGTCGCATTTTGCGACTTGATATTCCATAATAGCACATCAAGAAAGTGGAGAATCGACCGTCTGGTTTGACGAAGCAAGCTATATCGAGTCAGCGTTGATAGCCTGAGGCGGGTTTTCGAACCCCGACGTCCCTGAGCTCATTGGATGTTGTACCGAACGAACTGAATGATGACTTTTGTGATGTCGAGTCGCCGCACTCGACAGTGTTCGGCACCGCAGGGTGCGACACTCCGCGGCACAGTCATATCGTTCCCGCGGCTTTTTCGCATCAATAGATAGGGAATCGAAAACCTGAATTGGGTTAACCTTGCGTAACTCAAGTCCACTTATACATCGACATACTGCTTCGGAACCGAATAGGAGGAATAGATGGCATCGGATGAACTCCGGATCGGAGTGTTCGTATGCGATTGCGGGTCGAACATTGCGGGAACCGTGGATACCGCGGCGGTGGCGGAGTATGCCAAGACCCTGCCGGACGTGGTCGCAGTGGTCCGCAACAAGTACACCTGCGCCGATCCCGGGCAAAATGAGATCAAGAAGGCGATTCACGAGCACAACCTGAACCGCGTCGTGGTGGCTTCCTGCACGCCTAAGATCCACGAGCCGACCTTCCGTAATTGCGTGGAAGAAGTCGGACTGAATCCGTATTTGATGGAAATGGCGAACCTGCGGGAGCACTGCAGCTGGGTGCACCAGGATGAGAAGGATGCCGCGACTATGAAAGCCATGGATCTGGTGCGCAGTGCCGTGGCTCGTTCCAGATTTTTGGAGCCGCAGGAAGAGGCGGTGTTTCCGGTCACCAAGGCTGCGCTGGTTATCGGAGGCGGAGTCGCCGGCATTCAAGCCGCTCTGGATCTGGCGGATGGAGGACATCAAGTCTATTTGGTGGAGAAGGAAGCCTCGATCGGCGGAATCATGGCGGGGCTGGACAAAACCTACCCCACCATGGATTGCTCCATATGAATTTTGGGACCCAAGATGATGGATGCCGGTCGGCATCCCCGAATCAAATTGTACGCCTACAGTGAAGTGGACCAGGTCACCGGATTTGTGGGGAACTTTCACGCCACGATCCGCAAGAAAGCCCGGTACGTGGACGAGACACAATGTAACGCCTGCCAGGAATGCACCAAAGTCTGTCCGGTGGTAGTTCCTGATGAGTACCAACAGGGATTTTCCTCGCGCCATGCCATCTACATGCCCTTCGCACAGGCAGTTCCGTCGTCCTACGTCATCAACATGGATGACTGTCTGGGGAACAATCCGATTGCATGCGGCAAGTGCCAGGATGTCTGCGAGAAGAAATGCATTGACTATGACATGAAGGATCAGTATATTAATATAGAGGTGGGTACCATCATCGTTGCTACTGGGATGGCGGTCTATGATCCAACTCCGCTGGATGAATTCGGTTACACTCGTCATCTTGATGTCATCACCAGCATGGAATTTGAGCGGCTGATCTGTGCCGGAGGACCCACCGGGGGGCATTTCATTCGACCGTCGGATCAGACCCGTCCGAAGCAAATCGGATTTATCCAGTGCGTGGGATCGCGCTCCAGCAAGCGCGGGAACCCGTATTGCAGCAATATCTGCTGTATGAATACGGTGAAAGACACGCTGCTGCTGAAAGATCATTATCCCGATACCGAAAGCACCGTATTCTATATGGACATCCGGTCGTTCGGCAAGGGATTCGAAGATTTGTATATGCGGTCGAAGGCGGCTGGAGTTCGCTATATTCGCGGAATCCCGGGTGAGGTGCGTTCCGATGGGAACGGAGGGATGGTTGTTGCAGTTGAAAATACGACCACCAATGTGCTGGAAGAATACCAGTTCGACATGGTGGTGCTTTCGGTGGGGGTAGAACCCCGGAAAGATCAGAAGATCGTCCAGAAGCTGCTGACGCTATCCAATACGGCGGACGGCTTTCTTCTGGAATCGCATCCCAAGTTGAAACCGGTGGATGCGCCGACACAAGGGGTGTTCTTTGCGGGGTGTGTGGAATCGCCCAAGGATGTCAAGGACAGCGTGACTCAGGCGGGCGCCGCTGCGGCTCGATCTTCGATCCTGTTGAATGCAGGAAAGGTCAAGATCGAAGCCATCACGGCGGTTTTGACCGATAAAGCCGGCTGTAATTTCTGCGGATTGTGTGCCAGAGTCTGTCCTTACAATGCGATCCAGGCGCCGGTTAAGAAGACTTCGACGTTTCCGTATATCATCGAAGCCGCCTGCCACGGATGCGGAACCTGTTCGGCGGAATGCCCGACGGACGCCATCAGCATGCGGCATTTCAGTGACCGCCAGATCATGGCGCAAATCGAAGCGATCCTTGCTAAAGACAAGCCGGACAACGTGGTGGTCTTCGCCTGCAACTGGTGTTCCTATGCCGGCGGTGACAATGCCGGAACGTCCCGGCTGCAATATCCGCCGACCTCGCGGTTGATTCGAACGATGTGTTCCGGCAGGGTGGATTCGGAATTCGTGTTGCACGCTTTCAAGCTTGGTGCGCCGGTAGTATTAGTATCTGGATGTCATTTCTCCGATTGCCACTACATCAACGCAGTCACCTGGACCCAGCGGCGAATCGAAAAGCTGTGGGACAAGCTGGAGAAGCTGGGTATCAGAGCGGAACGGCTGCAACTGGAGTGGATTAGCGCCGCCGAGGGTCAGAAATTCGCCAAAGTAATGAAAGCCGTCGAGGAGATTCGGCAGACCGTAACTCCGGAGGAGATCGAATATACCATGAAGGTATTAAGCGAGGAAGTTGCGGAAGAAGCCACTGCTTAAGATTCTTGCATCCACCACCGGAGGGTTACGGTATCGCTCTGTGGTGGATGTTTCTTTTTTTGTGATGCATGGAACTTGTCATTCCAGCGGATACGATGATGTCATCCCGCACTTGATGCGGGATCCAGTTCTTCCCCCCGGTATCCGGGGGGAATTCAAAGGGGGGCGTGTTCTTGTGCTGCAGGGTGTCCTCACTCTGCAGATTAGCCATTGGATTTCGGTGTCAGGTGCGGGCACCTGACACCACATAGGCTTAGGTTGGGCTTTTCGCCGCTCAGGGGCTTACGCCCTGGCGGATTAGCCCCGCGTAACTCAACAGAATTGTGTCAGAGGACCATACATGACTGGAATAATCGAAACGCTTCCTGTAATCACCATAAATGAGGCGTGGTGCAAAGGTTGCGGCTTTTGCGTGGAATATTGTCCCACCGGCGTGTTGGCGATGAATGGTGTGGTGCCTGCGGTCGTAAATCTGGAGGCTTGCACTGCATGCCAGATTTGCGATTACATGTGCCCGGATTTCGCCATTACCGTGGTGGGCGAACCTCCCAAGAAACGCAAGAAAGCACTCTAATTGATCTTCGGAATCCGTAGCATAGGGCTTTATGCCCGTCTTGGTTGCCCACATGGGGCTGTGTTACGTTAATCTGAGACGCCCATGAAGGGCTATGCTACGTCGCGCACAAAGGGCTATGCCACTGGGATTGACATTTCTAAGGATCATAGATGAAGAAACAAGCTCAGGTGATGACCGGCAACGAATCGTGTGCATTGGGCGCTATTGCCGCCGGATGCAGATTCTTTGCGGGTTATCCCATAACCCCATCTTCGGAAATTGCGGAAATTCTCTCGATGGAATTGCCGAAGGTGGGCGGCAAATACATACAGATGGAAGATGAGATCGCGGCGATGGGCGCGATCATAGGCGCCAGTTTGGTCGGCGTCAAGGCAATGACTGCCACGTCGGGACCGGGATTTTCGCTAAAGCAAGAGAACATCGGATACGCATGCATCGCAGAGATTCCGTGCGTCGTAGTGAATGTGATGCGTGGCGGACCCAGCACCGGATTGCCTACGCTGCCATCCCAGATGGACGTGATGCAAGCCCGGTGGGGTACTCATGGCGATCACCCCATTATCGCCCTGGTGCCGAACAGCGTCCGGGAAGTGTATGATCTGACTGTACGCGCTTTCAATCTGTCAGAAATCTACCGGACGCCGGTGATAATGCTCCTGGATGAGATCCTGGCGCACGTGAACGAAAAAGTGCACCTGCCGGAACTGTCGGAACTAAAGATTGTCAATCGGACATTGGCGGCGACGCATCCTGAAAAGTACCTGCCCTACGAGCATGTGGAATCGGACATCCCGCCCTTCATCAGTTTTGGGGAAGGCTATCGCTTCCACGTGACCGGATTGTGTCACGACCAGACGGGATTTCCGACTAACTATAGCGTGGAAATCGACCGGCAGCTTCGGCGCCTGAACCGCAAGATCGACCGCTATAAAGATCACATCATCGAGGTGGAGCAGTTTCTGATGGACGATGCCGAAGTCGGCGTGTTCGCGTATGGTTCCGTGGCGCGATCCGCCAGGCGTGCGGTGTTGATGGCGCGGGAACGAGGCATCAAAGCCGGGCTCTTGCGACCGTTGGTCATATGGCCCTTCCCAGAGAAGCAGGTGGAAGCATTTGGGAAGAAGGTCGCCAAGATCGTGGTGGCGGAAATGAACCTGGGACAGATCGCCCACGAAGTCGAATGGGCGGCAAACCGGAAAGGGGAAGTGCACAAGGTGAATCGGATTGACGGTGAACCGATCCACCCTGACCAGATTCTGGAAGCAATCCTTTGAGACGCTCGAGGAGATACAATGGCAAGCTATTCAACACAATACGATAAATACCTTCGTCTGGACAAGTACCCACTGATCTGGTGCCCGGGGTGCGGCGACGGGATCATCTTGAAATCGATTCTCCGCTCGGTGGACAAACTGGGCTACGACAAGGACAACATTGTGATGGTGTCCGGAATCGGCTGTTCGTCACGGACTCCAGGGTACGTGGATTTCAATACGTTGCATACCACGCACGGTCGAGCGCTTGCCTTTGCGACCGGAGTCAAGTTGGCGAAGCCGGAGTTGAAAGTCATCGTCATCACCGGCGACGGAGACGCCACCGCCATCGGCGGGAATCACTTCATCCATGCCGCGCGTCGAAACATAGATCTGACGGTCATCATCTACAATAACTTCATTTACGGTATGACCGGCGGTCAGGTGTCCCCGACCACACCCAGCGGCAGATTTGCCAGTACGGCTCCCTTCGGAAATCTCGAGCCGACATTCAACATCAGCGGATTGGCACAAGCCGCAGGAGCCAGTTTCGTGGCTCGGTCGTCTGTCACCCAGGTACGAATGCTGGACAAATACATCGAAATGGCGCTGCAGAAAAAGGGATTCTCGCTGGTGGAAGTGATGACCCCGTGTCCCACTGCGTACGGCAGGCGAAACCGCATGGGGACGGGATTAGCCCTGATGGAATGGCTGAAGGAAAATACTATCACTCAGGCGAAAGCCGCCACTATGACCGAAGAGGAGCTGAACGGGAAGATCGTGACCGGCATCCTGGTCGATCGCGAGAAACCGGAATACACCGAACAGTATCTGAAACTGATTGAAAGGGTACAGGCATCGCAGAAAGAGAGGGCGCATTCATGAGCTTCCGTTACGAAATCCGTCTGAGCGGCGAAGGCGGTCAAGGGCTCGTACTTGCCGGAAAAATCCTGACAGAAGCAGCGGCGATCTACGAGGATATGAATGCGACGCAGTCGCAATCCTACGGTCCTGAAGCCCGAGGCGGAGCTAGTCGATCCGAAGTCATCATATCCGACCAGGACATCGATTACCCCAAAGCCGTCAATATCGACCTGCTGCTGGCTCTGACTCAGGAGTCCTTGAACCGATACTGGCAAGACTTGAAAGAAAACGGCATCCTGCTGGTCGATTCCGATTCCGTCAAAGAGGTTCCGGACGGGAATTTCCAGACGTATCGCGTCCCCATCATCAAGCTCGCCCGGGAGGAAGTGGGAAAGGCTGTGGTCGCCAATATAGTGGCTCTGGGCGTCATCACGGAACTCATGCGCGCCGTGTCTCCCAAATCGGTGGAATCCGCGATCCTGACCCGGGTCCCTAAGGGAACGGAAGAATTGAATCTCAAGGCGTTCCGCCTGGGTCTCCAGATCGGTCGAAACCTGAAAGAACCGGCAAAACACCAGTGATTTCAGTAGTCATTAGTAGGTTGGGTTGGGGCTCATGCCCGGAACCCAACATCTTGTGCTCCAGGGTGTCCTCAGCCTGGAGCCTGATCAGTGTGCTGTCAAACGACTCGTTTGACAGCACGCAACGTAGCCGTGTCATTCCCGCGAAAGCGGGAATCCAGAGAGTAGGTTGGGTTGGCCCCGCGTAACCCAACATTGCCCTTGTCGCAGACTGTCATCCTGAACGAAGTGAAGGATCTCTGCCGTGCTGCAGAGTGTCCCCACCTGCGGATGCACGATCGATCTTCCGTGTCAGGCGAGGACGTCTGACACCACCCAACACCAGCGTCGTTGCGATGGCGTAAGCCCGAAGCATTCTCCTCTAATGGGCAAATGATTTCCGACAGCTACATTCAACTTGAGCGTCAGGTCTCCGATTTTGGCAATCATAATCGGAAATACCTGTACTTTATCTCCAACACCAAGGACGAGCTTATCGAACGGCTGGAACGGAAGGGAGTCTTCGATCAGGTCCATCTGTGGAAACCGGCGATGTATCTGGCGACCGAGATGGACATTATTCGGTGGGTGTGTGATTCTGCGAAAGAGCAATTGAGATTTCTCGGATGTTATTATGCCCTTCAATTCCTGCACTTCAACCTTCAGTCTTTGAGCGTCTTGAATCTGGAACTTGCATCCGGCGTACCCAAACTGGATGCGTATCAGCATTACATGGTCAGCCAGGGGGAAAAATTCCAGCAACTGAGCGGTACCTATATGGAGAAGTTGCTGGATTTGTTTATTCCCCCTGCGAAGCGACCGGAATTCATCATCTGCGGTTGCGGCAGCCGGGCGGACCAAGATGACATCGACGTGGGGATTGTGGACGATGGCTCGGAAAAACGGGTCGAGTTCAATCACGCCATCAATCAATTGACATTGGAAATGTTGAAACGCGCATGCCCGTTGCACTTGTACTTGTCCGAACACGTCGGAGGCGAGAGCTATTCCGCATCCATCCCGGAATACGAGCAGCTCCTGCAGACCGGTATCCATGATTTCATCATCATCAACGAAATGCTGGGCACCACGCCTATCTTCGGCAGTCAACGGCTGTACAAGGAATTCCAGCGCAAGGTTACGCACCGATATTACTATCACCGGGGCGGGGAGAATCTGTACCACGAGGGGTTTCTGAGAGGTATTCTGGGCGAAATCCGGTCGCTCATGTTGCAACGGATGAAGCAGGACCGAATCAATCCGAAAGATGACGCCCTTCGCATGATCAAAGGTCTGATCTCGGTAGGGAAGACCGTGTTTCGTATCCCTTCAGTGGATCCCTGGGAGATTCTGAATGTCCTGGCGAAAAGGGATTCGGAACGCGCCGATGTGTACCGCCGGGTCAACAATGCTCTGACCTACTTTGAGACCTTGCGTCACCTATATCAGTTATTTGCGGCTCAGGAAGAAGAGATTAGTTTCGACATCGCAGGCACCAAAGACCATCTGCAGAAGGTGGCTGAGATCATGGGGTACCGGGATATCGGCAAGATCAAAGCTGCCGATCATATGTTGATACACTACTATGAGTATGTGGAGCTGGCAAAGACGTCGGCGGAGGTTATCCTGACCGACGTCATTTTACAGCTCAAAGAAATCTCCTCATTCACAATCCTCCTCGACAAGAGTCTGTATCTCGAGCCATCCAATAATACCCCGAAAAATCTGGCGTTGGAATTCATCAAGACCGGCGAGTTCTTCAAGGGGACCAGGTTCTGGAATGACGTGTTGGAGGCGTTGGACGCCGAGGATCAGGTTGTGATTGACCGGTGGGTGCGGGATTTGTGGTCGATGGATGCCAGTCTTCGCACCGCGACCATCGAACGCTATGCCAAATGGGGAATCCATTCACCGTACACATTCACTTCGTTACTGATAATCCTCAGCAAATATCAAAAGCGGAATGGTGACGGCATTCCGGTGTTCAATGAGATGAATCAGGTGTTCCTTCGCGAAATCGCAAGTTCCGAGTGGACGACCGCAAGCATCTCCCGCATATTCAACCACTATCCCCAGATGTTGAACGAATATCTAATGACTCTGGAGGAAACGGACGTTCAGCGTTTCGAGAAGTTGATCAGCGACGAATTGTGGGACGAGGAACTGAACCAGGTTCGCAAGAACTTGTTGCATCTGTGCGGACTGCATTACAGGTACAGCCGCTATTTCCGGCGGTTTTTCCGCCGGGTGGTGACCAAATATCCCCAGTATATTCCAGTGCTGCATGATACGGAGACGCTGAAGCAGATCGCCCGGGGGATCATGGGCAACATCGACAGCTTGCGGTCAAACCAGGAACGCATGGAGAAACTTGGGGAATACTATGACCTGGAGTTCTTCCGGCTGGGGAAGCAGACGCTGGAAGGATACTCCGCCCATGCCATCAATTCCGAATTCACCGAGTTTAGCGATACCTACACCATTAACCTGTTTGACGTCTGCAAACAGGAAGTGGACAAGAGAGTCGGATCGAGAGTCAGTACGCGGGATAACTTGGGGATATTCACTACCGGCGGGCATGCCCGCCATCAGGCGTTCGACGATGACTATGATCTGATTGTGCTGCTCGATTCGGAAAACCGCGAGATTATCAGCTATTCCACCAAGATCCTGACGTTGATGAATCGGGAAATCACCAAACGCGGGATCATGCCCCATTTCCGATTCGCCGACCGTTTCGGAAGCTACATCACGCGGTTCAGCCAACTGGAAAAGTGGCTGGCGACGCCGCATGAGGACCTGTTCATAGACCAGTCACAGCTCCTGGAAGCTCGAATGGTCGTGGGCAGCCACAAGCTGCAGAAGGAATTCGAACAGCGTATCATCACACCATTTGTCTTCGAGAGAAGCGACCAGTACATTCAGGACATGATTCGAGAGCTGAAAGCCCGGCGCCAGGAGTCCGAGCAGCGCGAACGTTTGAAGTCGAATTTCAAGGAATGTCCAGGGGGACTCAGAGATGTCGGTATGCTCATGCTGATGTTCAAAGCCAGGTATAAAGTCTTGACACCCATGAGCGAGGAGCTGTTCGATCAGATGAAGGAATTGCTGCCGGATTGCAGGCGGGAATTCCGAGTCCTGGGTCAATCCTGCACGTTCTTGAAACAGATGCGGTATCTGTACCGGTTGTCCGCCACTGCGGATGACACGTTTCGGACGGATTTTCTTGGCATTACCGCCAAAGCGATGGACTTTGTCGATGACGATGGGGAGGGAGACGAATTGAAGATGATGAATGCGTTCCAGAGCGTGACTCAAGAAGTGAGCCGGATCATCAACCTGCTGATCGAGAGGAAACTGACGGTTCCCGAGCCGGGAAGGGTAGTCTTCGATTAGATATATACTGAGATATGGTTAAAGGAAGGGATTTGGAGTATGGCTGAAGAAGCGCAATTCAAGTGCTTGCGGTGCGGTGCCGAGTTTCCGCTGCACTACGATCCCAAGGTAGTGGAAGAACGCACCTGCCCGGAATGCAAGAGCAACAGCGTCCGGCGGATCAAAGAAAAGAAGTGACACCAGTATGAGTGTAGGAGCTTAGCATGCTAAGTCCCCACTTCATCGCCACCGGATATGTGAAGCGGCGCCCGTTTGGGCGCCGCTTTGTTTTCCCGCCGATAGGCGCGGATTACTTCAGATACAGCATCTTTCGCAGGTCGAGGGAACGACCGTCCACCAGCAATCGGTAGAAGTAGATGCCGGTGGCGACTGATTTGCCGTGATCGTCGATGCCGTTCCAGGTGACCTGATGCCACCCCGCCTGTTGCTCGCCGACGTTGAAGGCGCGAACCTGGCGACCATAGATGTTGTAAATGGCGATCCGCACAGGAGCGTTGCGAGGCAAGGCATAAGGAATCACCGTCTCTGCATTGAACGGATTTGGGAAGTTCTGATCCAGCGCGAATTGCGCCGGAACCGTCGATTCGCGCTCCGAGACGTTGACACCCTGGGCTTGTCCCTCCAGATCGATCACCAGATCGCCTCCGTTCGATTCGAAGGTCACGGAACCTTCCAGAGTCCCGCCAGTTGCCGGCGTCCATCTCAGGAAGCAATTGCTGGAATCGTCCGGACCGATTTCCATGCTCTGCGCGAAAACGAATATCGCTTCGATGTTGGTCTGGACGGTGTAGTTGGAGATGGTCAACGGGATATTGCCGGTGTTGTACAATCTGAACTGCACGACTTGCTGGCTGCCCACGTTGACGGTGCCGAAATTGACCTCAGTCGTGGACGAACTCAGAATCGCCTGGATTCCCATGGCGGAAACGTCGATGTCCCGATTCCCGCCATTGGACACGAAGTGGAGCACATCAGTCACGGAACCCATCGACGTCGGCGTGTAAGTCAGAGTGACCAGCAACGAATCACTGCTGGGCAGATTGGCGCTGCTCGGGCTGACTTCGAAATCAGGATGCGCAATCGCAATCGAGGAAATGTTGACCGTCTGTTGACCGTAACTGTACGCCCACAGAGTTTCCTGGACGCTTTCGCCAACCAGGACATCACCGAAATCGACGCTCAGAGGCTCGACCCAGAGGAACGGACCGGATCCGGCGACGGCGGCTTCCATACTGACTTGCACTGTGCCGGCGTCCGTTACCACGTACAATATTCCGGTGAACGTACCTTCGGACTGGGCGTGGAAGGTGACTGTGATCTCCAGGAGATCATCCACCGCAAATACTTGACCGGAAGCCGGATTGGCTGTCCACAAGCTGGGATTGGACGAATAGACGTTGGTTACGTGCAGGATACCGGTGCCGGTATTGTCCACGTTCAAAGTGCGATTGACCACACCGCCGACGATGGTGGATCCGAAATTCAAACTCGTTGGATCCACGCCAACTTCCGGATCCATCAGCGACGCGATCATGTTCCGGACGGCAGTCTCCTCGAATCCGGTCTGTGTGTAACGCAGCACCTGATTCTGGTCGATGATGGCATCATGCGGGAAGTAGAAGCTGCCACCTTGGTTGGGGATGAAGAGCTGCGACGTCGTGGTGGACATGTCCGACAGCACTTCATAGGTCAATCCCAATTGCTGTATCCAGGCCTGGCAGGTTGCCTGGTTTTCCTGCCAACCGGGGGACAGGACCATCAGACCCTGAGGTCCGTATTCCTGGTACATCTGCTCTACGAGCGGAGCCTCCGCTCGACAGTATGGTCATTCGAAGAACCAGAACGGCATCATGACGATGCAGTCCTGGTAATCGTACAGCGAAATCTGCTGACCATACGCATTGGGCAGAGTGAAGTTGTTGACATGATCCCCGACTTGGTAAACGGCGCTGGCGGGACCAGTCATGCTCACGATGAGCGCAAAAACTACAGCGGGAATTGACAGAGTGCGCAGGCTCATAGTGATCCTCCTCATTGTGTCAATCTGGAAGAGGCGGCATATACCCTAATAGTGTTACTAATCTACACAAAAATGTCTTCAATGTCAAGTAGTAACATGCAGATTCTGAAAAAAAATCAAATGGCGCTGCGGGAAATTCCGCAGCGCCATTTTCAAGCTGTTCCAAACGACTGAGTTACTTCAAATAGAGCATCTTACGCAAATCAAGTGACCGACCATCGACCAGCAGCCGGTAGAAATAGATGCCTGCGGCGACAGGATTGCCGTGCACGTCATTCCCAGCCCAGACGGCGCGATGCCATCCGGTGGGTTGCTCGCCCAGATTGATAGCTTGCACCTGCCGACCATAGGTGTTGAAGATGGCGATCTTGACGTGCGCCGAGCGCGGTATGGCGTACGGGATCATGGTGGACGAATTAAACGGATTGGGGAAATTCTGACCCAACTCAAATCGAGTCGGTATGGCGGTTTCCGGATCCGTTACGCTCACGCCCTGCGCCACGCCGATCAAATCGATCACCAGGTCGCCGCCGTTGGAATAGAAAGTAATCGTGCCGTCCAAGGTTCCGGCGATGTTCGGCGTCCAGATCATATAACATGTCGTGGAGTCACCGGGGTCCAGCTCGGTGCTCTGGATGTTGTACGACATGTTAGGGATGTTGGTTACTACTTCGACATCCGAGATGGATAACGGGGCATTGCCGGTGTTGCGGACACGGAAATTACGGGTCTGGAATCCACCCACCGGAATAGTGCCGAAATTAACCTCGGACAAATTGCTGCCGATGACGGCTTGACCTCCAGTCGCGGAGACATCGACTTCCCGATTTCCGCCGGTCGAAATGAAGCTCAGAACGTCCTGAATGGTGGCGGGTCCGGTTGGAGTGAACGTGACCGTGACTTCCAGGGAATCGCCGCTGGGCAGATTGGCGCTGGTCGGTGACACAGTAAAATCAGGATGCGTCATAGAGATGGAGGAAATTGTCACTGTTTCTTGCCCCGAACTGTGCGCCCAAACCGAAAGCTGTGCCGAACCGCCCACTTCCACTTCGCCGAAATCGAGATTGACGGGCGTCACCCACAGGAACGGTCCCGACCCTGCTACTTCCGCATGCAGACCGACCTGAATGGTTCCGGCATTGGTGACCACATTGAGAACTTCGTTGATGGTCCCCGCCAATTCGGCATGGAGAGTCACGACGACATCAAGCTGGTCATCGAGAGCATACACTTGTCCCGACGTCGGATTAGCCGTGAACAGCGCCGGATTGGATGCGTAGATATTGGTGACCTGCAGAATGCCGGTTCCGCAGTTGTCGATGGTCAGATTCCGGGTGACGATCCCGCCCAAGACGGTGGATCCGAAATCCAACTGCTCAGGATCGCATGACGCCTCGGGTTCGAGCAGATTTTCGACGATGTTCTCAATCGAACCGGGATTGTAACCCGTTGCGGTGTACTGCATGGTCTGATGCTGATCTACCACACAGTTGTGCGGGAAGTAATAGTACCCACCCTGAAGTGGGATAAAGAGCCTCGAAACCGTGGTGGGCATGTCGGATAACACCTCGTAGGTCAAGCTGTAGGTGTTAATCCAATTCTGGCACGACGCCTGGCTTTCTTGCCAGCCGAGAGACAAGACCATAACACCCTGTTCCTCATACTCTTCGAAGAACTGCTGTAACAGCGGAGCCTCCGCTCTACAGCTGGGTCACGTGGCGAACCAGAATGCCAGGACGACAATACGATCCTGGTAATCATAAAGCGATACATTGGTGCCATAAGCGTTGGGGAGAGTGAAATCAGCAACAGGGTCGCCGACGTGGTACTCTGCGATTGCCGGTCCTGCCACGCTCAGGACCAGCAAGGAAGCTATGGCAGCAACGAGTGAAGTGCGCAAGCTCATAGCGATCCTCCTTTGATTATGACGACGAAAATCAAGACTGTTATCCCAAAGGGTGTTGAATCGAGATTAGCTAAATTGCCCTGCGGAAAACCGATTCTTACCAATATACACAAAACTAATCCCAATGTCAAGAGCAAATCATCGCAATCAAAAATTGTCGTCAACTTTGAAACCAATCCCAGCAGACTATCATTTGCTGTACTTCAATTTCCAGAGTCTCGCAGTGACTTCCTCCAGATGTGGAGCGATCTTGGCAGGGTCGTCGGTCCTTTCCGGGACGTTCACGAATACCGCATATGGTACTCGGTGCCCTTTAATGTCGACGAAATTGGGATCCCTGGCAGCAACGTCATCCCAGTCGCTTTCTTGGTACAGCCGCGCCAGTTTTGCATCGGGAAGCCCATGCTCCAAAATACTGTCCGGGCGCTTCGGATTAAATCGGCGACGGTTGCGATAAAGCGATTCTTCCCAGGTGACGTGGATGTACAGGATGACTCCGGCTTTCAAGATGTCGTCCGACAAGTGCTGGAAGGCGGTCTTGAAGCCCCCGTGTTCGGAACCCCGAGCGAATTCAATCAGTGCCGTGGGTCGGTCGGGACTGTCTTTGTGGTCGCGAAGGAATTTGGAGTAATCAAGACTGAGTCTTTCGATCAGCAGGTGCCACTGGTAAAAGTGCAGGAAGTAGCCGTCTTTGTCGGTCATCATGCGGGGTTTCTTCAGAATCTTCTCCAGGATCGCGTCCTGTTCGAACCACTGCCACAGCATCGGAAAATCGTCCAATTCTACGAATTTGCCGATGTGGAAACGTTTTCTGCGTTCCGCTTCCGGCGTCCTTTTCAAGAAATCGATGACCTCGGATTTGCCGGCTGCCGGTCTTCCGATCAAGATGATGTTTTCGAAGGTGTCGCGCATTCGCATTCTCCAATTTCAAGTCATTCCCATGGCTCGTCACTCTTGCTTCTCTATCTGATCTGTGACATAACCTTTTTAACCAAAGGCTTGAGCGGAGGCAGGTCTTTCTTGATCAATTCCCAGAGGATTTCCGGGTCGGTTCCGAAGTATGCATGAGCGAGACGATCTCTTAGTCCTGCCATCTTCCTCCAGGGTATTTCCGGGTATCTGTCTCTTACCGCGCCTGGAATGTTCTTCGTTGCCTCTCCTATGATTTCGAGTGCACGGGTTACTGCAAGATAGGTCTTCTTGTCGTCGATGAATCTGTCGAAGTCCATTTCTCGAGTGAACGATTCGACATTGTCGATGCTGTCCAAGATGTCCTGCAGGAAATCTTGATACGTTCTCGGTGTCATAGATAGATGACCTCCCGCAGGATATTCTCCCCGATTCGAGGCTTCAGAGCTTTTCTTGAGACAAGGTCCACGCGCATCTCTAAGACCTGCGCCAGGTGATCCTCCAAGTCCAAGAATTCAAAAAAACTGATTGGTTCATTGAATTCCACCAGGATGTCTACATCGCTCCTTTTCCTTTGTTCACCCCTGACAAAGGAGCCGAAAATCCCGATTTCCTTTATCTTGAATTTCTCGCGAAGGACTTCTTTGTTGTCCCTCAAGATCTTCTTGATTTCTTCCAGGGATTTCGTGGGTTGCCGTTTCATGCTTTTCCTTTCAGCTTTGCCTGCGGATAAGCGCGCCAGATAGTGATCGCCAAAATGAATCCCATCGCGGCGAATGGCAGAAGGAATATGGGCCAGAAGTTCCAGTTCCAGGTGGTGATGAAGCCCAAGCACAAGGACTGGATGCCGGTTCCCAAATACACGCAGCCGTCGATTAGCCCGACGGCAGTGGCTGCGGCTTTGCTGCCTCCGAAATCCATTGTAGAAGTTCCAGACAGCATGCCGTGTACGCCAATCACGCACAGGCTCATGAAAGCCACAATGAAGCCCAGGATGTACCAGGGTGCTCGGAGTGAAAACACCATGGCGACGGTCCCAGCTAACATGAGTCCGTAAAGCAGAGCCGCCACCGGACCGCGCCGTGAGCCAAAAACCTTGTCGGAGACAAATCCCGCGAATACGCCGCCGGTTACTCCGGCTAACATCAAGATTAACCCCCAGTTAGCCAGCATGAAGTGGTCGCTGGTATAGTGGAGGGCATCTTTGATATAGATGACATACCAATGCATGATGCCGTTGCGCATGACACCGGAGCAGAATTCGATGACTGCGATGGTTATGATGATCTTGTTTGTCAGGATGCGCTTCAGTATTTCGCCCAAATGGAACGGTGTGTCTTCCTCGCCCGACGAAGCATCTCCGGTATCAAAGTCCTCAAAGCCCGCCAAGCCGGGTCGGTCACGCAGCAGGAATAATTCTATTACGAAGAACGCCGCCAGGATTGCTGCTGGTACGTAGAATACCCACCAGGTTTCGTCGATAGTGGCATTGCCGGCGCCGACTACGGATCGCAGCACCTGCTGAACGATGTTGAGATGCGTGGAGACCTGGGCTTTCGTGGCTTCCGAAATCATCAAGCCCCAGTCGAAAGCGAAGTACAATCCAAGGGAAATCAGGATTCCGAAAATCCCGCCGAAGATTCCTCGTTCTCGCACGTGGAACCACGATGCGTTCACCTTCACGATGGCTACCGCACCGTAGCTTTGGAAATACATATTTCCAGCGTACAGAACGCTGAAGACCAGCCGGAGGTTAAACGCTGCAGGGTTTGCCGCGGTCAACATATGGTGGATGGTCAATCCCATCATGGTGTTCATCACGGCGGAGCCCATAGCGCCAATCAAGATCGCTTTCTTGCCTCCGATCCGGTCAGTCAATGGTCCGTTGATCAGAAATGCCAGGGCATAAGTGACGGTACCGACTGCAAAAATGATCCCGAAGTCCTCTTTCGTCATCAAGTCGCCCAAGGCGTTCTTCGACACGGTCAGGTTGTACCGTGCCATGTACAGAAAAGCGTAAGTCAGCCCCATGGGAAACCAGTTCAGAAAACGTCGGATACGGTATTCCGGAGAATGCTGAACCGGGAGATCTCTTGCCATTAGGTCGGGTCCTTTCCTGATGCATCTCGTGGACGGTGGCACTGGAAATTGGAAGTGCCGAATAGTCTGATATGGTAGTCGGGATTTCCCCTAATGTAGAATTTGCTTCAGACAATGTCAAGCATTTCTTGGCTCTATTTACCGAGGGGCAGCTGGATCACCAGTCGGTGTGACGCTGCACCGTTCCACCATCATGACAACGGTTCGCCCTGGAGCTCTGGTGCGATGCAACACCCCTTTCGGGACCGCGTATCCTTGGTGAGGGGCAAGTTTCACGGTTTCCGTGCCGATGTCGATCAACAATTCGCCCTGAAGTGCAAAAAAGAACTCGTCTTCCTGATCATGTTTGTGCCAGTGGAATTCGCCTTGCAGGATGCCGAGACGGATGACGCTGTCGTTGACCCGACACAGCGTCTGATTGTACCACTGTTCCTTGCAGTCGGCAACCAGCTTGGGGATATCGATGACCTCCCGGAAGTCGAACCTCGGTTCCAGATTGCTGTTGTATTTGCCTTGTGTGCTCAATTCAGTTGCCTCTCAGATCACACGAGACCTGCTCAAATGAGAGCGCTGGGTTTTGGAAATAGGCGTCCAACGGGAACGCGTCATACCAGATAGTTGAGATAATGGAGTATCAAGGCTCCTCGAAATGTCATGTCGATTGTGAATGGTTCTATATCTCGCCCGTGGACATAAGGTTCTAACATGCAGTAGTCGAACGACCGGCTCTTCCGGTATTCCGGAATCCGGAAACATCCGTCTCCATCCTGATGAGCCAGCAACTCATCCAGAAGCCATTGCCCCTGCTCGGTTCGTTCCACCATTCCCAGTCGCGCCAGGATTTCCAATTCCTGCATCAAAATCGACGGACTCTGCAAGTAGAATTCCTTGGATCGAAAGGCGGCTTCGTGTCCGTGGCGAAGGGCACCTTTCTTTGACAACAAATAATAGTCAGGCAGGGGTGAATTCTCACCTATGAAATCGACATACATTCCCAGCAAGCCTCGAAATTCCGGGATTTCGTGCACCCAACCGGCATGCGCCACAGCCCGCAGGAAATGATGAGTAGGAAAGTACACGCCACCGACCATAACCGTCTTCCCTCCTGCCTGACGATAGATCGGCTGCCGTTTGGCGCGATTCAGAAATGCTGCGAGTTCGGTCAGTCCTCGAATGATTGCTTCTTTGACCTGAGTATGGTTGTTGTAACCCGCCGGGCACAACAATCGGAGGGCGATATCCCGCAATAGTGTTCTCAGGAATGGGAGCAGGTCAGGATGCCGTTCGGGATAGTATGACAGTTCCCAGAGCGTGTTGTTTTCAGGATTCAGTAGTGGAATCAGGACCTTGTCGGCGCAGGATTCCACCGTCTTGTTCCCGGAATCGAAGCCGTACTCGACTAAACGTCCCAGTTGATATAAGGTAGATTCGTGCAGGCGTTCGGTGCCGGTGGTTTTTCGTGCGGCTACTGCATAAATTCCGTTTCCCCAGGATCCGTTGCACTGTTGACGGGATGCGATCTTCTTGGCTTCCGAAAACGACAGCATGTCCTCGCGGGCGTGATCCACGTCGGGATCCTCCAATCCACCATCTAAGATGTCCCTTATCACACGGTATCGGATGGGCGCCGAGGCATTATCCAGCAGCCACTGTGACAATCGGTCGGGCGTTCGCATGGTCAGTCATTTGGTTGACGCTGTCGGCGCCTTAGGAGGCGGCGAATGCCTCAAGAAGCTGCCGGTCTGCAAGAAGTGAATCACATTGTCGGAGCACTCTTTCTCCTGCACAATCTCGTTGTGAGGAGATTTCAAGATCACGAAGTCCGCTGCTCCCGCCTGATAGGCATTTTCCACGGATAACACTCCGTCATCATCCCCTGGGATTTTCCGGGAATAGCCCTCTGGTGCTTTGCCGCCGGCGATGATACCAAACAGGCAGGAGGGAATTCCCAGCTTGTCCGGTCCCGACGAGGAATCGGAGGTCACGGCTTGCGAAACCTTGCCGAACACCCATTTGTACAAGAAGGAATTGCGATGCCAATCCGCCTTTTCCGCCCCATGATTAGGCGGAGCAATCATCACCAGTATCTTGACTTTCTCTGGTCGGTAACGGCTCAAATAGTCGCGGGAAATCAATCCGCCGAGAGAATGCGTTACGAGATCAATCGAATCGCAGGGCAGGCTGTCCAGGAATGCTTTCAGCCATTCCGAATGTTCGCGAATCGTCCGGCGGGTGCTGGGGTAATCCGGTGCAATGACCGTGTAGCCGGCTCGCCGCAGGTCCAGCGCCAGCCAATCCAGGGATTGCGAATTCCGGAGCAGCCCGTGGAGCAGCACCACGCAAGGCTTCGCACACGCCTGTTCCTCCGGAGCAGCACTCCAGGTCTCGGTCGTGCAAAACAGACTTGCCCACGCCAGAAACAATATCAGAAGAATTCGCGCCATATCGTAGGTCGGGTTCCCTTATAGCCCGACATCTTCTTCCTCTTTCCCCCCTGCTATTGCAGGGGGGAAAAGAACGGGGTTACCGTTAACGTGTGGTGTCAGGTGTCTCACCCGACACCAGAACGAACCTGGATTCCCGCCTGCGCGGGAATGACACCCGAGAAGCAGGTCGGGTTCCCTCGAGAACCGGCAAACATCAACCTTGCTGTCATCCCGCACTTGATGCGGGATCCAGGATTGTCTCGCGGGTCTGGTGCGCCTCGAATCGGAAAACATGTCTTGATGCCAAAGATAAGCACTGTGGACGGCAAAGTCAAGGGAAATCGTGTCGGCGTGGTGGGGAATTGGGAAAACAGAAAGGGGTTGACATTGTGGAAAAAATGGCGTATATTCTTGGTTCGATTGGCGCCATCGTCTAGGGGTTAGGACGCCGGCCTCTCACGTCGGTAACAGGGGTTCAATTCCCCTTGGCGCTACTTAATATGAATAAAGGACTTGGAATCGATTCCAAGTCCTTATTATTTGCTCGAAAGTCCAAGGTACAAGCGGGTCGCATCCTTAACCTTTCCACCTCGAGGGGGGAATTCAAAGAGGGGCACTTTCAGACTTTGGGACTTCCTATCTTTCTAACTTTCGAACTACTTTAACAACACCACTTTCTGTCTGCATTCCCTGCCACTGGAAACCGACTGGATGATATATACACCGGAGGCACACATGGTGGCATCCCATAAGATTTGATGCGGTCCCGGAGATAGATGAGGGAATGCAAGTTCGTGGACCTTTTGCCCAAGGATGTTGTAGATGTTGATTAATACCTCCTTTTGAATGGGTATGGTAAATGGAATAGTTAATATATTGTTGAACGGATTAGGATAGGGGGGAAGAAGGCTGAATTCAGTGGGAAAGGGTTCACTGGGAGCTATTATATTGGTCAAGGCGTCACATTGATAAACCCGGAACTCGTATCCGCTGGTAGTGAACAAATACTGTCCTTGTATCTCCATATCGGTTATGTATTCATAAGTGGAATAATAGCCCACTAATCGAGGGTCGAGTGGATCGGTCACGTCATATATACTGATCCTGGTTAAGTCATCCATAACCACCATGTTTCCTGCAGCAGCTACAGCAAATACCGCATATCCACCAATCCAATTAATCTCGCTCGGATTGGTGGGATTCCTAACATCAACAATTCGCGTATCATTAAATCCATCGGCTACAAAGACATAATCACCCGAAGCGGCTAAATCAAACACCAAGCCACCGCCAAGGTTGCATGAGCCTACCAATTGTGGCATCGCCGGATTGGAAAGGTTATACACGTAAAAGCTTGACTCACAACCATAGTAGAGGTATCCATTCAACACCGTCAGACCGCGATATTCATCTCTATTGTTGAGTAACTGCGAATCCACGCACAGAGGAATCGCTGGGTTCGCCAGACTGAAAGTATAAAGATCGCTATAGCCGGTAACATACGCATAGTCGCCCCCAATAACTATCTGATCTCCACCATGCTCAGTGTAAACATAGCCGAGAGATTCTGGTTCTGCCGGATTACTGACATCAAAAACAACCACTCCACATCCGTGGCCCCATCCGTGCGCCGTCACATAAGCAAAGTTATCTCTAACAGCAACGTCCATACCCTCAATTCCAATTGTATTCATATGGGCAAATTCTGATATATGATAGGGAACACTTAGGTCCACTGTCCGAAAGCCTGTGACGTAGTCCGCTAGATATGCTGTTGTACCCCTGATGGCTGTGCGGGCAAGAATTCCCCTAGGACCAAATGAGCTGACCTCCACTGGCGCCGCAGGATCCGAAATATCCACCACCATTACTACATAGTCGGATCCGGACATTGTTGTGCAAACAAGATTGCCCGAACTGGAGACCCTGCTCGATCCAAGTGTTTCCACACCAATCGTGCCCTCAAACACCGGTTGAGCTGGGTTGGCGATATTCCAAATATTTAGCCAATAATTGTCCCATGAGCTCGAGCATTTCAATGTGACCGCATGCGAACCGGACACTGTTACATCCCAAGTCAGTCCGCCACTGTCGCAGGCTGCTACTTCCACGGGCAGTAGAGGATTTGACAAATCAATGATGCGCAGTCCGTAATCAACACTCGCCAGGAAGCCGTAGTCCCCTGAGATCGCGCCATAATATGCGCCAAAGATTGTATCTGCCGAGGCAACGAGTTGCGGAGCAGCGGGATTACTCATATCCCATACCCTTAATCCGGAACCACTCGTGCATAAATATTCACCTGCCATGCCCATTGCCTCCGAAACAATCCCATTGCCAGGAAAACCACCGATATAATGAACATTGGTAGGATTGGTGATATCCAACACGTATGGAATACCTTCATCCGAATGTGCAATGGCAAAGTTTCCGTGTACGAATGAAATAACACTCGCCCCAATAGTGGTCCACTGACCAACCACGACCGGGTGAGTCGGATCAGAGACATCGAGCACAAATCCGCCCGTTTCAATGCCGAGATAGGCGAGATTACCTACCACATAGACTCCGCCACCAGATTCACTATACTGATACCAGGTAAAACGTCCGACTTCCTCTGGATGTGCGGGATCTTCAAGGTTCATGATGTGCAAACCCGAACTTCCACCTACGACATATACCAAATCTCCTACCATTTGGATACTTTCCGTGCTCTGCCAGTAGCCCAGTCCCGACAAACAGTGCATCCCCAAACTGTCCTGCGCCTGACCGACATTCCATCCAGCCAGAAGTAGTGTAACCAGTGCCAAGCAAAATAAGTGACTCTTTCTCATGGTGACCTCCTTTTATGGGGGCATTCAATAAGATGTGCTGCGGTTCCGACTATTCGGGACGAATTCAGGTTTTTCAACTTGCCAACATGTCAACTTGCTAACTTGTCAACTTACCTCAATAACACCACTTTCTGCTGATATTGTTGACCATTTGTAGCCATCCGCACTAAATATATCCCCGAAGCGTGGGAACTTGCATCCCAAGTAACTCGATGGAGTCCCGGAGATAGATGGGGGAGAGCAAATTCCTGAACTTTTTGCCCCAGGATGTTGTAGATGATAATGACGGCTTCGGATTGAATGGGAATGTCGAACGGAATGATCAAGGTGCTGTTAAACGGATTAGGATATGGGGGTAGCAACGCGAACTCATACGGGGACAACTCCGGACGTGACTCTATGCCTGACAAAGCATCGCACAGGTAAACTCGGAATTTGCCGCCGCCAGCAGTCAATAGATACTGCCCCATGACATCCATGTCCCGTATCCACTCATTTGTCGTATCAAAATGGTAATAGCCTATAGTAACCGGGTTAAGCCGATCTGTCACATCTTTCACGCTGATGCCGTCAAGCCCGAAGGTCATCAGCGTGTTGCCACTGGTAGCCACCGCCCAGGTGGGTTCTCCGACCGAACCTACTTCAGTCGGATGGGTGGGGTCGCTGACATCGATGATGCGCACACCGCCGTACGCATACGCCACATAGCTGTAATTGTCTAACAGAGCGAGGTCTTCTACATGGAACTCCAGCGCATGGGGCAGGTCGCACGATCCCACCAACTGTGGAGCGGCGGGATCGGCAAGGCTGTAAGTATAGAAGCCCCATCCCCTGCCAAGGTAGAGATAGCCGTTTGCCGCCGCGAAACCGAAAAAGCCGGAAGCATAGTTGGTGATATGAAGTGTGTTCACGCACACCGGTGCCGCAGGATCAGCCAGACTGAAGGTTCGGAGCCAGAACGGTGAACCGCTATAACCATCAATCACGTATGCATAATCACCCGCTATGGTAATCCGCCCAATGAAGTCAGTGTTCTGATCAATGGCTGCAATAGATTCCGGCTGTGCCGGATTGCCGACATCAAATACCATCAAGCCACCACTCCCACAAGCCATGTATGCATAGCTTCCTCGGATCGCGACGTCGAACGAACCGAAAGAGGATTCTTCATTAGACATTCCCAGTTCGACGACTTCCGTCAGATCGGAGAGGTCAATCGTGAGTAAATCCGACCAAGCGTTTGCCAAATACCCAACAGTAGAGCTAACTGCCATCCGATAAAGGAATCCTTTTGTGCCAATGGTGCTGATCTCCGTTGGTGCATGCGGATCTGTGATATCCACTACGAGCAAGGATGGAGAGTGGACATCCATGTCCCCCGCACAAACAATAGTGCCGGAACTTGCGAGAGAATTCCTGTGCACAATATGCGGACCGAATGAACTCTCGAACACTGGTTGACCAGGATCCGACACATTCCAAATATTCAGACCGTCACCTTTCAAGACGATGGCGTGATCACCAGTTACCGTTACCGCCTCACAGGTACCCGAGTCGCACGAGCCAACTTCGACCGGCTGCAAAGGATTGGACACGTCGATAATCCGCAACCCGTTCCAAAAGGTACCAGCATAAGCATGATTTCCCGAAATCGCCGTGGCACCTATAACAAACTGAGTGTCAACCTCCGCCACTTGCACCGGCAGGGTCGGATCGCTGAAATCCCACATAGATAGCCCCCAACCGCCAAAGCACACATATTCTCCCACCATGCCGATGGGACAACATAATGAGGAGGGTAAGTTGCCGCCCACGATGTGTATGTTTCCCAGACTTGAGATATCCACTACGTAGCGACCACCATCTATAATACTCAGAATGGCAATGTCTCCGAGTACGAGGAAGAATTCAACCTCACATCCTGCCCACGGTATCCATTCAACCAGCGTATTGGGATGCGCGGGATCCGACACATCAAATACAATGACCCCGAAACCTGAGGCAACATAAGCTAAATCACCTCTTAGGCAGACACTACTACCACTCCAACTATCGGACCAACTGACCTGTCCGATATCCAAGGGATGAGCCGGGTCAGCAAGACTGACGATGTGAAGAGTGTTGGCGCTCACGACGTATGCCATGTCTCCCACCATTTGGATGTCGTCCGCGCCCTGCCAATAGTCCAGACTCGACAAACAGCTCATCCCCAAACTGTCCTGCGCCTGACCGACCTTCCCCACTACCAGCAGCAGTGCAACCAGTCCCCAAATATACAAGTAACTCTTTCTCATGCTGACCTCCTTTTATGGGGGCATTCAATAAGATGTGCCGCGGTTCCGACTATTCAGGACGAATTAATAATTCTCAACTTGCCAACGTGCCAACTTACTTCAACAACACCATCTTTTCCGTTTGTACGTGATGCCCCGCTTCCAGTCGGACGAAGTACACTCCTGACGATAAGGCTGAACCGTCAAAGGTGACGCAATGTTCACCAGCGTTGAGCACTTCATTGGTAAGCACTT
>Ga0214473_10000159_pt1 | contig 96348 bp, 203 predicted proteins | sample RVTome_7_FD_203509 | JGI IMG/M metagenome (GOLD analysis project Ga0214473, IMG submission 203509) | Soil microbial communities from uranium-contaminated site in the Upper Colorado River Basin, Wyoming, United States - RVT98D197 | ecosystem: Environmental > Terrestrial > Soil > Contaminated >... | reverse complement strand
ATCACTCATCCTCGATGATTCTTTCTGCCCAAGTTTTTGGGCTCAAAAAGGGAAGAGGTCCAAGGTGAATTGACTGTGGTAGTGCCCGTGTGATCCTGATAGCCCAATCCTCCAGGGCCACCAGTCTTTCTACATTCTTGGACGTGTCCCTCAAATTCTTCACGTCCTCTTGAAGGGCATTCTTCTCGGTTTTGAGCGCCGTGAGGAGTTGATTCTTCTCCTCCCGCTCGGAGGCGAACTCCTTGCAGGTAGCAAGAGCCTGGACGAGTTGACTTTCAATTTCCTTGCCCCTCTTCTCAGAGGCAGCGAGAGCCTTCTCTTGTGTCCCGACCTTGGTAAGGAGGGCATCTATCTCCTCACGCATCTGGAGGATGGCCTTGTCCCGAGGCAGAGCGAGGATGTACTTGCTCACCATTATTGGGATGAACTCAGTTTCCTGCGGCCGAATGCTGTACATCCCAAGGCAACCACTCACCCCTGGATTGAGATCCTGCCTTGTCGGGTAGACCGCCTGGGGGATCGTCTCCTGGACGATCGCCTTGAGAATATACCCCGCAGCCGTGAGTGCTCCAACTTCCGCCTCACCAACGATGATGACTGCTCCAATGTCTTCCTCGATCGAGATCACCCCACTACTGCATCCTTTAGCGCCTTCTGGGGAGACGCCTTGACCTTCAGCGATGCCGGCTTAGCAGCGATGGTGACCGGCTGCTTTGTGAAGGGGTTAGTGCCCTGACGAGCTAGAGTAGCTGCCTTCTTCACGGTTTTGAGCTTCACGATCCCCGGGATGATAGCTTCACCATCGGCCTTGAGGGCTTCGGTAACGACGGCAGAGAGATTGTCCAGGAAACTGCTGACGTCAGCTTTGCTGAGCTGGGGGTTCTTGTGGATGAGGGCAGAGATGAACTCGGTCTTGGTCATGTCTGCTCTCTATACACCGAGGGATCACCATCGGCCAAGGTTGATGATGAGGGCATTTTCGCTAGCCCAACGCTGCATGACCTGAAAAGGTTCCGTCTCGATCATCTTGTTGAGCTTGCCGCGAGCCTGAACAATGCTGCGATTGGTGTTAATGACCTCGATGGTGCAAACCTTTTCCTCGGGCGTCCAGCTCTGTTCAGCCGAAAGGCTCCAAATCGACACCGACTTCGATTCGATGCGGTAGGAGTAGCTTCCGACGCAGTGTCGCAACTCTCGACCCTCTGCCAGAAGCTCTTTCGAGGTGAGAATCTCTTTGATCCTCCAGATGGTTTGGACACCATTGGTAGGCCCGGAATGCCTTGGGAGGGAAGTCCGAGTCCACTCAAACTCCTTGAAGCCACTCGGGAGGAAAGGCGTGCCCTTGATCTGACGAACTTTGGCCAGCTCGCCGTGCCAATCCTGCATCCCTCGCAGCATGGCCAAGGGGGATCGGCCCTTCATGGAGAAGGTCTGATCCTGGTTTCGACGGTAAACGATGTAGTCCACCAAAGGTCCCACCTGGGTGGGATCGAACATCGGGTGCTTGCTGAACCAGTCGATGACCGTTGCCCAGAAGACCTCTTCATCCTGTGTGCCGAAAGCCTGTCCCGGTCGAGTCCCGGTCCAAACCTGGAAGAACCTCGGGGTACCTCCGGCTGTCTTCACCTGAATCCTACGAATAGCCCGGAGGAACGAGAAGTCTCCCGGGGTCTTGGTCATCAGCTCGTGGACCATTGCCCGGGTCAGGGGCACCCGAAATCGACCCTCTTTCGAGTAGGTGAACAGACTCCCACCACGAGCCACGTCTTTCACGAGATCATGAATAACTGGTAGTCTCTCGAAGAAACCCGACCAGAGAAATGCGGGCATCGGGTATTTGGCCCAAATGTGATCACAGAGGCTTCGAAACAACGTCTCACAGCCCTTGCCCCGAGGAACCCAGTCTTGGATCGAACGAACGTGTTCTCCAAAACTCATGCCTGTAACGACAGATCGGTAGCTCGGGTTCTCCAAGAGCTTTGGCGCTCGCTTCTCCAAGGTTCGTCCAAAAACATCGAGGGCACCCGCTAGAGGCGCTTCCTTTCTGGCAAATGCGGCTTGAAGCTTCTCCTCCCGCTGAGAGGTCTCCTCAGCTCTTTTGCGGGCAGACGACGCCCGGGATGCCCTCAAGGCATCCATTGCTTCCCTTGCGGCTTGGCGAACGGAACGACGCATAGTCTAAATACGCCTCTCAAGAGGTAGGATCAACCTACACCGATTCGAGAAGCTCGTCCAACCGATATCCTCATTCGACCTGAATACCGAGATGCTTGAAAAGTCCTCGATTATACTCTCGGAACACGCAGCTCTGGAGAAGGAGTCTTTCGGGTCGAACCCATCCAACCCAGGTGTAAGGCTCGACAGCCTGAGGAAGTCCAGGGAGGTTGCGGAGAAGCCGGTAACACCAGGCGATGTTCCCCGATGCCGGGTCCAAGCGCTCCCAGACAAATTTCACGTCCACAGGAGTTATCGGGACTCCGACCTCCTCGTAAAATTCCCGACAGATAGCATCAGCAGGGGTTGGATCGGAAGGATCAATCTTCCCGCCAGGCAACCCAAGATCCTCCAGGTTTCCCTTGCGGCTTACGGCCAGGACATTCCCGTCTTGGTCCTGGCAAAAAATCACCACAGCGGAGGGTTGAGCCATACTGGTACTCTACACCGAGATGGTGTATCAAAACACGATGCCTGATACGTTCTACCTGGGATTATACGGTCCGGAAGGTGAACTGGAGGAGCTGGAGGGCAACGGATACCATCGAGTCAAGCTGGGGGAGTTCCAGATCCAGGATTCTCTTCATGGCGAACGTACCGCCACCCACATCGGGGATGTTGCGTTCCCAAGAGCCACCGGAAACTGGGGGACTGTTACGGGGTTCGGTCTCTTTGATTCACAGGGACGGGTGCTATATCGGGGCTCCTTGGACCGTGTTATCCAGGTTCATGCTGATGACACCGTGATGCTGTCCTCAGGGAACCTAACAGTTCAATGGGAGGGGATAAACCCACAACCGTTCGGCCTACAGCTTCGTGATGAGCCACTCTTCCGGCCGGCACCCAACCGTAAGACTCTCTGGGAGCGCCTTGAGGACGATGACCCATGATCGAGGAACTTGGGCCTCTGGCCAGAGTTGGCCAGGCCATCAGCACCCACGTTTACAAAACAGGACACTTCGGATGGGATTCTTGGGACTCAGCATCCGATCAAACAGCCGGCTGGAGATGCCGTGCATGTGCTCTAGTCATCACAGCCCCTCTGGAGGAGATTCTTGTAAACCCATTGAGTGCCCACGGACTAGCGATCCGCGATACGTTGCTCAACAGTTGGGTTCAAGCAGGGTTTGCTGATCGAAAGAAGACCCTTTGGCAGAGGATCCTAGACGAGGACTAGCTGCTGCGGAGAACACGAACCAAAGGGTCTTCATCGAAAGCGGCCAAGGCAGCGAGCACGGATTCTTCGAGAGGCTCCTGCTCAACCACGTCGAGCACGTCAACGAGGATCTGACGAATCTCGTTGCAGCGCTCACGTTCTGAGAGGTCAAACAAAGCTGTGACCCAACCAGCCCGATGAGCATCAGATTCAAGGCTCATTTGTTCTCTTCCTCCAGAGCTGCCAGCATGTCCTCAGTTGAGAACTGCTTCAGCTCTTTTGCGACCAAAGCTGCGACAGCATAAGCAATGACTTCGGCAGGATCCGGGTCTTTCTTGCCGACAATGACCTTGAATACACCACTGGTCAAATCCTTGGCGTAGTCGAAGTCGGAGAGGATATCCCCGAACTCACCTGTCACTGCGTTGTATGCAATCTTGGTGGCGATGGTCTTGGCGAAACCCACTACAGTCCGACCAGCCAGACCTCCGACACCTGCTGTGAGAGCTGCAAGGGTGATCTCGATAGCGAGGTTTCTGGCAACTGCTATGACCGCCTTCTTCTGCTCGGGTGTCATCTTCTCACCCTTGATCACCGCCTTGACTCCGTGGGCAGCCGTCTTGAACTGCTCTACGTCTCTCTTGATGTGTCTGATCGCGTTCTGGACGACCTTGCCTGGAGCCTTCTCGATGGCAGCCGAGAGGTCTTGGCACTTCTGCCGTCGGTAGCTCTCATCCTGGACGAACTTCCTGGCCTTCTCCGGGACGGACTTGAGCACTCGGGTCAGCCGCTCCTTGAGTGAAGGCTTCTTCTCCTCTTTCCCTTCGGAAACCGTGTGCTTGGACCTGTCGGCCTGAGGATGCTCCCGGAGATACTCCTTGAGCGCCTTATCCGAGGGAAATTCACGGGCTACCTGGTAGCGGGCGGCAACCTTGAGGGCTGAAAGCGAAACACTCACGACAAGCCTGGGTCATCAAATCCTTAATCCTTTGGTCCAACAGGTTTGACGTGGACGACGATCCCAAGACGCCGAGGTCCAAGGATCTCCCAAATGTGCCCCATTATAGGGCTCTCCTGGTCGATGACGACGCAGCAACACGGGAGTTCGTGGAGTACGTGTTCAGCGACACCTACAAGGATCGCTGCGAGGTCATTTCATGTGCTGGACTCGGGGAGGCCATCCACCTCATCCGACACCAGCCTGAGCGCCAAATCGATGTCGTCCTTCTCGACCTGGGCTTGACCGAGACCCAAGGCATCGAGACCTACGTTGAATTTCGAAAACACATCAAAGAGCTTCCAGTCATCGTGTTCACTGGGAACGATGACCTCGACCTGAAGAAGGCTCTGCTTTCAAAAGGTGTCCACGAGATCATCCCCAAGGGAACGATGACACCTCTGGGACTCTACCAAGCCATCTCGAACGCTGTCATCCAAGGGCACTACTCGGGAGCATCCCGAGTCGAAGTCATCCGACTACCAGAGACTCTGCTTCGGGATGCCAAGGATGCCCGAGATGAACTCACAAATCACTACAACAGCTTGCCCCCAGGTCCAGACAAGTACAGGGACAAGGCCCAGATGGTCGGGCTCGAAATACTCGCCGAGCTATCAAGAGAGGTCGGTGGGCTCAACGCCTCCATGGAGGCCATGCGTAAGGATCTCGACCAAATCTCATCTGAACACAACGAGATGCGGACCAGTGTTGTGGACCTCAAGGTTGATGCTGCCAAAGACGACGGAAAAACCTTCCGAGAGAAACTTCGACTTGCAGGCAAAATCATCGCCATAATCGCTGCGGTGATTGCCGGGGCTAGTTGGCGAGAAGCCCTCCAAGCATTGGTCGGGATGTGGAAATGAGCTTGATCCTCCTCACTTGCTTGTTCTGCCTGATTCTAGCCTCATGGGCTTTGTATCGGCAGTCGAAGAATGGAGATATCAGAGGGTTCTTCGACACCGCCATCGACGGCCTAGTCATTTGCAAGTTCGACGGGAAGCTGGTCCGAGCCAACCCGTACTTCTACAAACTCCTTGGATTCTCCGAGCAAGACCTAGTGGGAAAGAGTCTTGTGGAGCATCTTCACCCAGAGGACAGAGAAGCCACGATCAGGGAACTCTCCTACCTAGGCAATGGCGGTACAGCATACGACTACGTGAATCGCTACGTGACCAAAGAGGGTGAGACTGTGCATCTGATGTGGCGGGCCACTTCAGATGTAAAAACTGGTCTGATCTATGCCTCGGCACGAAACATCACCGAGAAGCTCCGATACGAAGCTCAGCTCAAGAGTGTAGCGTACATGGCCAGTCACGACTTTGCCGAGCCTGTCCGAAGCATCTCTCAGTTCAGCTCGCTGCTCTTGAGCAAAGAGGGGGATCGACTCTCCGAAAAAGGTCGCCGTTGGCTTGAAAAGAACATCGGTGAGAGTAGCAAACGACTCCGGGCACTGTCGGATGACCTTCGAGACTATCTCAAATCGATGCGGGAAGACCCTGTGCTCGAACCCATCGATTTGAACGAGGCAGCCAAAGGAGCCATCGAGCTATTGAACGGAGCCGTGGAAGAGGCTCAAGCGACCATTGAGTTCCACGACCTGTGTTCGGTCTACGGAACCAAACAGCTTCAGCAGGTGATCTACAATCTACTCTCGAACGCCATCAAGTATGTGGACGAAGGTGCAAAACCCCTGATCCAATTCTCCTGCGAGCAAGAAGGCGAATACTGCACGCTTCACGTCAAGGATAACGGCATCGGTTTCGATCCGAAATTCGCCGAGACAATTTTCGATCTAGGTCGGCGGCTATATTCCTCCGAGAGCAAATACTGGGGTTCCGGTACGGGTCTAGCACTAGTGAAGCTCCATGTCGAACGAATGGGTGGGAAGGTGTGGGCGACCTCAACCCCCGGACATGGCTCATGTTTCTCTGTTAGACTTCGTAGTGCATGAGGACGCTGCTGATTGTTGACGACAGCCGTGATGACCTGGAGCTACTCCGGGAAAGTCTGTCTGATGCTGGTATCGAAGACTTGGACATCATCGTGGCAACGGATGGAGACGAGGGACTCCTCGCAATCCAGCAGTACAAGCCGGACCTGGTTTTGCTGGACCTAAACATGCCGAGAATGCACGGATTCCGGGTTCTCGAAGAAGTTCGGCGGCTCCAGCTCGTCACAAAAATCGTGGTCTGTTCGACCTCGAACAACGATGACGACTATATCGGGAGCATCGAGCGGGGTGCCCGAGCCTATCTGTCCAAACCGAGCGACTACAACGCCTTGGTAGACATGATCAAGAAGACCCACGGTTTCTGGGTGATCGCGAAGTAGCTACTCCTCCTGGAGTCGCTCCCAGAGTGTCTTACGTTCAACCTCGGGTGTAGTTTCGATCAGGACAGGTTGCCTGGCTACTTCGACCAAGAGTTGCAGCATGTCCTGACGTCCACGAGCTGTTTGCATGTAGCCCTCAATCGTAGCAGGCAGACGACTCGCCGTGCTCTTCATGTTTGGGAGTGTGATCGTCCACTGCTTGCTGTGCTCAACAATGCCCGAGCTGTCATCTTCGTAGTAGTAACCTGTCCACCCAAAGCGGGGGATCCGACCTGAGTTGGTCCCAGGATCGTCAGCACAGAGGAAGGTAGCTTTCTGATGCTCACGAGCCCACTGCTCCATGTCCTGAAGCAAGAGCAGTATGTCATCGAAGTCGGTCGGAAGCGGACTCGTGTCCCTGTCCAATGAGTCTAAGGCAGGAACAGGGACCAATGAGCCATCCCGAAGTAAGCGTTCCAGCTCCGGGAAGACGTCCCCGGAGTTGATGTCCACCATCTGACCCTCTTCCATCGTGACAGACATCTCGCCAGATTCCGACTGGGCCATGAGTGCTCTTGTCGCTCGATAAACTGGCATCACTCACTTTCTTCCTGAAGGGTCACCTCCCGAATCAACCTTTCCCACGAAGTCAGGCCACGCCTTCGTCGTTTCAAACCCGTTTTTGCCTCGACCTTCGGTAAAAACTTGGAGGGAACTCGCATCAGAAGTGCGGCCAATTCCTCAACTTCATACTCAGCCAGCTTACCATGAGTAATCTTCTCCACCAAGAGGATCGCTCTCCCAGCTTTCCGGATCTGATTCTCCGTGCTTGACATCATCGCCCACCGAAGTCCACGTAGTCTAGAACGGGCTGGTCGAGAGCTTTACAGATCAGGTTGACTGACCCTTTGAGGTCATCGAGTGTTTCGTCCAAAAGTGAGGTGGGATTTTGGGTGCAGCTCGTGGGCTTATCCCCCTCATAGTAGACCTCATGGATGGCGAACGATTCGCTGCCGTCGTCATACACATGGCGGAGAATTCGATAGTTCCAGGACATCTCACTCATCCTTGATGCGGTCCCAAGCAGTCTTCTGTTCTTCGACCAAACGTTCGGCTGCCGGAACACGGCCTAGCGGAGTATAATCGATCCGGATGGGCATAGCATCACTGTGCTGCACCGTAATAACCAAAGTGGTGTTCGCCGTGATGACGCCACGTGCCCGGAGGTAGCAGTAGATCGCTTGATCCAGCTCTTCTTTCGTGAGTGTAAGATTCATCCTCATGGATCATCATCCAATCGCTCCCAGAGGGTTGGTCGTTGACGCTCTACTGCCGGATTCCAGGTCAGCCAGGGAGCCATGAGGGACTGAGCGGCGAGTATTCTGCTTCGATGGGCAATACTGCCGATCTCTCCGTAGAAGGTCTCGTTGATCTGCATCCATCTGGCTGTGACCTCGGCCGGGCGATCAACTCCCACTACGATAGATAGCTCTTGCAGTAATCCAACGGGACGATCCCCGACGAACACCCGAACATGTGTCGAGTCGTCCCCTGCATCTTGGGGAACAATCAAGACGAGGTCATCAGGGGCTACATCGATCGTGGGCAAGGCATCACCCGAAACAACCTGGCCGATGCTCGACTAGGTTCCCATTGTCATCGTACCATCTGGGATCACTTGGTTCCTTGTGCGACATGCACCGGACCTTCGTGAGCTTGATCTTCGTTCGATGCGTGCCTTCGATCAGCTTGACCTCGAATAGGTGTCCCGAATGCCAGCCTCTCGCTTCATGCTCGGGTCGAACCACAGCCGTGCCGCAGATTCCGCAAACTCCAGGCTTGATGTTGCTACCCATTTCCTTCTTCCTCGTTATCCGGGACCTCTTCCACGTCATCCGTGAGCCGTTCATAGGCTGTCTTGACTGGTACCTGAGGTAGCTTGATGTTACTCCCCCGCCAGGTGAAAGAACCTCCCGATGCCGCAACGACGGTGGAGTGAAAAGTGCGATCAGCATCTATCAAAACTGAAGTTATGTCCTTCATGACTATCTTGAGGGGATCCTTGTCGTCAAGCTTCTTGGTGAGCTTCAAGGAGATCAACGTTGATAGATCACCCTTGATAAAGAGGGAGTTATCTGAGGCAAGCGGACCCACGACATAACCCTTTCGAACTAGGCCAGAGATCAGCAAGTCAACAGAAGCCTCCGTGGTCAAAGTCACCCAGATATTGAAGTCCATCAAAACAGCCCTAATCCCACGTGACTAGATCCTGTGGGACGGCGACCAGCTTTCCATTGATTCTGAGCCATCTGGAGCAGCTCCATAGCTTCGGCTTCCGTCGCCCGGAGGCCCTGAATGCCCATGGTGCTTTCGGAACCGTGTTCAGCCACGACTACGCTCAAGAAGATCCCTCCACGTTGAAGTGTGATCATCACCCGAGCGGCAGTGACGAAAGTGAGCATCTCCACGGGATCGTCACCAAGCAAATGATCCCAGCATGTCTTCGTTCCGCCGTCTCAGCTACAACATAGTATCCTTGACGAGCTGACTTATCTGTGTTCCCTGGACAATCTGGAGACTTATAATACCCAGGCCTAGTCAATCTATATTCGTTTAGCATTTGTTACCAAGTCTGTTCGGAACTTACTCAGAACCAATAGAAGAATTTCACGCCCCAATTGAGCACAATCCTCTTCATATAACGGAGTCATCCTCGGTCGAGATCGAGGTGGGTCTGGGTTTCTACTCCATGCCCACACATCATCTGAATCACGCAAAGAAAAGATTTTTGCGGCAATGGATTCCTCCATATCAACCTGATCTTCTGGGTCTAACTTATCATTATAGCCTTGGTTTGACATCATCCCATCTCTCGTCCGTCGGCTCCGTTGCATGACGCTCACACATTACTTCACCCGGAGGAAGCTTATCAGAACACAGAGCTTGACGAGCTTGTTCTTTCATGACCTCGTAGGTCCATTTGCCGTTCCAGCTCTTGATTGTCGTGTTGAGGAGAATCTGCCAGACATCCTCCCGGATCATTGCCTGGCTCACAGCCCGCTCCTTCTTCCAGGTTTCTTGCGGGTTGAGCCCAGCGACACTGAGTCGGAACTGTGACCCGTTCTCGTTCACAATCCCCGGCTTCGGGGCCACGAGAATCTCGGCGTTGTTCGCATAGTGTCCCGTTCCACACGTGATCATCGCACCATAGCCCGCAGCTTGAATGACCTTCATGGCCTTCTCCAGAGCCTTTGTCTTCTGGTCTTCCTCGAAGCGGCCATTGCGAACTCGGATGAATCCCTCGGTCACGTCATCGAGGACAAATCCTTTCGCTCCATACTCGGTCGTGATTGGAAGGTCTGCCTCTTTGAGCACATTCTCGATGCGAGCCAGGGTCGGAACACCCTTGCGATGGTATTCATCCTTGTCCTCGTGAACATAGTTTGGGTTATGCTCGCCGTGTAACCCCCTGACGAAAACACGGCCCTCCCAGAGGGCATCGAGCCACTCGTCTCGACTCATCCCCTTCCGAACGTGGACATCATGACACTGATTGTCTCCGACGCCCTTCTCGATGACATCCGAATTGAACGACTCGAAGAAGACCCGTTCGCTCAAGGACTTCTGGATGTTCTGGATGGAACCGTAGTCGTTATACTCGGCTCGAAGAGGTGCCGTGCGAGGTTGCCAACGACCGGTCACGTAGCAGATATGGTCATTCCCCCGATGAAACTCATTCTCGGTCAAGGCCAAGAAACGGACCGGGTCCCCGACTTCAATGGCAAGCCCAGAGACAATGCACGTGACATTGAAAGAGCCCATCCCAACCCTAATACACCGCGAGTCGCTCGCTATTCGTCATCCATGAATCCGACACCTGGCATTGTATCGCAAGCGAGACAAGTTCCCGAGATCGAACGGCCATGCTCACAATAGGGCACAATGGCCTGCCGGAGAACCTCGGCGATTTGAGGCCCAAGAGCGTTCTCGGCTTCCAGCCTTTCAAACTGATCTGCTGACCAGAGACCAGGCAAACAGAGTCGATAGAGTCTTCCCGAGACAGCCTTTCCGATCTCCTGGTCCCACTTGTCTCCCAGGAGCTTCTTCACGGCATCCTGAAGTTGAAGCATCCCGGTAGCATACCCTCGTACCAACAAGGTCGAGGACGGGTCTTCTCGCATGGCCTGTTGACAGATGGTCGTAAGTTCTTCGTCAGACAACATGATCTTCTTGCAATCTCTCCCATGCGGTCTTCGGGGGAGGTGGTTTCTTCAGGATAATTGTCTTCTTGAGTGCGCTCCCACCCGATGTCCGTAGGATCCGGAGACAAGACTGGCACACCCCTAACCGATTGGGTTCCGGATGACCCAGGGAACACAACTGGCAGATCACCTCAACGCTGCTTTCTTCGATATGAAGGCATTTTGCATGAGACTCCCCACGAGTTTCATCCCCTTCCCACACCAAGGGCATTTCGGGGAGAGAGGTTTCATCGGCACAGATTCCCCAGGCTTGAACTTGGTGGCTGGCACAAGTACGCTCGAAAGGTCGAGCCAAACGTACCAATCCTTGTCGGGAAGACGAACCCCAATTCGTTTCATCTGCTTCGTGTGACACGCTTTCGTGCAAACGAATGGGAGCAGGTTGAACATTCTGATTCGGAAGTGGTCTCCACACCACCAATGGTACTCTTTCTTGGAGTTCCTGAGCGAGAACGGCTTTTTGCTCGAACAGACGAAGTACCAACCACGAAAGTCTGTAGGCTCCCCACAGGCTTCACACTTTTGCTTGGAAGACATCCAAGAAGAGCCTACACCGTTCGACAACAAGCTAGCACTTCCCGGGTGTGCTTCTTACAGTTGACGAACCCCTCGGGTGGGGTCTCCCAAGTTTTTCGGTCGTCCGTCCAGATACCATCAGATGGGATCCAGAGCCGAGTCCCGCACTCTGTGCATTTTCGAATGTCTGGACCGATGTTCCACCCGCCAAATTCCTTGATGTGAAGCACTGAGGTCATACCTGACGCCTCACCCATCGGACATACTCCTCGACAGGGGCGTTCACAGCCAGGATACCGGACTCCACAGCCCCAATGACAGCCTTCATGACCTTGCCGAGGTCTGGGCCAGGGGCAATCCCCAAAGCAGCGCTCAGCTCAAGGGAGAGCCCTTTACGGGGCTTCGAACGCAGGTCCGCCAAGGAGAGCAGGGTTGCTCGCTCCACCAGCTCATCAATCCGCCGCTGATTCCGAGCCCGCTTGGTCGGGTCCGAGGTGCTCATGTCCGCCCGGGACAGGATAACCAAGTCCAGGAAATGGGCACCCACCTCACGAAGCGTCCGACGAACCGCACTGTCTGTCCAGGAAGGCTCGTAGCTCTCTACATGCCCGAGGTGCTTCACTAGAAACTCCACGTCTTCAGCAAACTCCTGGTTGAACAGCCTCGACCGCCTACAGAACTTCACCCAGAGCCGGGCCGAGATAGCCTCGTGACCATGAAAGCTCACCTTGCCCTCGACCTTCTTGAAGCACCGAGGCTTGCCGACATCGTGGAACAGAGCTGCCCATCGAAGATGGTTCTCCTTGGGGGTTTGAACGACCACTTGCTTGACGTGATCCCAGAGATCCTTGTGGCCTTCGTGACCACCACCGAAACCCACCAGAGCCTCAACCTCAGGGATGTGTTCCTTGAGGACACCCATTTGGTGAAGGTGTTCGAGCCCCAAATCAGCCCGAGGTGCTACGAGGATTCGATCTAGGTACTCTCTGAACGAGACCGGAGACGAAGCTTTCCCACCCTCGGCTTCAACCAAGACTTTTTCGAGTTGGTGGCGCTTCGTCAGCATGAGAGCATTCTTTGCAGAGAGCTTTGTGTTTCGGTACGTAGTCTCCACGGTAAACCTTCGTGTGGCCGCATTCAAGCACGAGCGTCGTCACCGGGGTCATCCGATAGTAGAATGTCCTCGAAGTGAGATTGACCTTCTCGTCCTTACTACCGAGACGTTGGACAACCTTTCTCATCGGATCGGACAATCGATCTCCTTGGCGGTCTTGTAGAGGACATCCACGGTTTCGTCACCCTTGAGGGTACGAAGATCTGCATTGAGACTCCAGGGGCGGTGGCCAATCAAACTGACCGACCCGTTAGCTGTTTTGTCCACATAGCAGTAGTCGATTCGACCGTCAGACTTGGCCGAGAGGTAGACTCCAACGCAAAAACCCGTGAGAGCAACAATCCCGAACAAGGTGAGCCAGATCCTCACGTCAATGAAAGTCTCCCAGACCGCAGTCCAGGCTCGGCCGATCCACCCGAAGAGGAAGTCCAGGAGCTTGAAGAGGAAGTCCACGAAACCCACACTCCGATCTTTGACCTTGGTTATAGTTCGTTGAATCTTGCCGGGGCGGCCTAGCGTTTTCCAGTCATCTTCGAGATCATCCGCCATCACAGCTCCTTGGGTGGGAGCGGTGGCTTCAGTGGCTTTGGGCTAGGCTCGACCTCCGGGCTTTCCGTGGCTGTCAGCATCATCCAGCGATGGCTGCATTTGGAACACGCGAAGTGAAAATGCTTCGGAGCGTTCTTAATCACGCACTCGAACATAATCCGTTTCCGCCAACCGAAAAACCAAAAGCCCTTCTCAACTAGAAAGGAGGAGCCAAATCCCCGACAGATCTTCTGCCACATCACATGGTTTTGGGATAGGCACTCTGGACATTGCCGTTGGCCACTCTCGATAAACGGGAGCATCTTTTTGGCGGCGTCCTTCCGAGCCTCACATTCAGGGCAGGGGGGCTGGGGGGTCCGGTACGGAGTTTCGGGCATCGTCACCAGAATACACCAGAGCAGGTGTCAGAAAGCCCAAGGGGCTGGCGTCTTGTGGGCATGAAGCAAGAAATTCAGCGATGCCTCAGTGACGCCCAGCGCTACGTCGAGTGGTGCCTCAAGACTCTCGCTCACTGCTACCGATACCCCAGAAGCGCCCATTTTGATGGCAATCTCTACAAGGACCTCGAAGGTAATGTGTGGAGAGACAGATATTTCCGCCTTCCAGACGGACGTCATTGGGTCAAGCTTCACCGAAAGGGATTCACCCGATGGCAAGAGACCGAGGAAACTATTCCCGAGCTGAGCGTCAAGGTCGAAGGAGGAAGCGTCACACTGGTCAATGAAACGCTTCACCTCGCCCGGATGACCGAGAAGGATGACGAAGCCTGGGAGCCAGCTCGGGATGGCATGACAACCGAAGAGTATGCTTCAAAGAGTCTGGAGACCCATGCTGCCGAGGTTGCCTTCTACACACATCTTCTGGGTATTCCCGAACAAGATATCCTCGACTGGTGCAAGGGTGAAGGGCAACACCCGAATCGGGATAGTGCTTACGACTGGGATCGCTTCATCGCTAGATTCGCCCCTGGCCTCAGGATGAAGCGAGAAATCCTTCACGACGCTCTACTCTGTCGAATCCACACGGAGATTGACAAGGCAGCCGGAATCGAGCGGACCTGGTGCTTCTGAGCCACTGCCGCCATTGCTCGTGAAATTGAAGTCCGAGTCGATGAAGCCAGTGTTGTCTCTGGGACCATCGGACATCTCTCGCCAGGCGAACATATCCACAAAGACCCGTGTCAAAAGCGTGCCAATCCTTAGGATTGGTGAACACCTCCCGTAGGTGTTCGGTCAAGCTCTTGTCCTCGAACACTGGAGCCCTGACTTTCCACGCTTGCATGATAGACCAGAGCGTGTGGACCAGAGAAACTTCTGCACCGGGGAAAGTTGTCATCTCTCTACCGTTACACCATTCTCCTTCGCCCAATCCTCGACATGCTTCGAGACATCAGCGACAGGAACGACTCGCCAGGTCTTCTTGGACTTCGGTGTCACGATTTCCAGTCGGACCGAATTCTCGGTCACTGGGACTTCCCGTAACAGCCGGCCCGTGGTCATGATCAAAGTCATGCCATCAATACGCTGAGAATCCGCTGAAATAAACCAAGGGTTGATTCCAGACCGGCTGGGACGTATTCCAGGCATGCGTATTGGTCAAAAAGCCCAGGGTCAGCCCGTGAACGAGAAGTGGTGCAACGCTCGTCATGGCCACGGTCCTCGTCGAGGCTGTAACGCCGTCGAGAAGGCGGCCGAGACCCGGGTTCGTCAGGCTGGTCGCCGGGTTATCCGAGAAGAGCTAGCTCGCCTGGTGTAAAGCTTGTCGAAGACTAGCGGCTCATTCTCTCATGCAGCGGGCCAGTTTCGTATCGGGCTTTGCCAGCACCGTCGTACATGGGGCCTACGAGCTTATCGAATTCCGGTTGGCCACGAAGCTCAGCTCGGAACTGGCTGCTGTTGGAAGAGATCCCCGTGTACCTGATCCCGAGGGCCTTCATTCCATCAATCAGGTCATCTCGATTCTTGTAGACTTGAGCGGAAGGTACGGTCCCACGCACTCCGATCATGTCGAGCCCGTAGACCGTATAGGTCACCGAGGCTGGCATGGACATCAGAATCTCCCCAAGCTCATCGACAATCTGCTTGAGCTTGGTTCCGTTCTTGCTCGCCAAAGCCTTGTTGCCCCCATGAGCCTCCACCCAGGCCGACACGCCGTTTGGCAAGTAGTCGAGCAGATTGATGGCCTTCGTGATGTCCTCGGCCGGTGTGGCCCAAGCTGCCAACCGCACAGCTAGGCCACGAAGCTCATTTGCTAGCTCCTGACGACTTGGTTGCTGGGTTCCAGCAAGGTCCAAGAGCTTCTTGAGTTCGCCATGAAGTTCCTGGGGTGAGGCAATCTTCTGCATGACCTAGACTCCCGAAAAGAGCTTTCTCAAGCTACCTCCTTCAGGCAACCAGGACAATTCACTTGGCCATGAAGGTCCGTCTGGGCCACCGAAACCCATTTCCAGGTCTTGGGCCACTCGGCAGGAACATCTGAGATACCACAGAGCGTCACACCTGCCTGCATCACATGGACTGTAGGGTTGACCTGGCAAGTCGGACAGATCACCAAGCCCGACTGAAAGATCATCCAACCCTCGGCAGCTTCCAACCGGAAGCCTCCTTGACGCTCGAAGTGAGCCTTCGTGGTGAGCTGCTCGGAACAGAAGTCACACCGGACTATAGCGACCAGATCCACAATCATGTCTCTTGGTCTACTACACCAAGCTTCTTCTTCGTCTTGAGTACCACGCTATACCTGTCCACTGTCCGCCTCGGACCGACTACCAACTCATCCCCCACCGATTGAACGTCATGGGCGAACCGGACCAGGATGTCTGGCTTGATGAAATCGGGTAACTCGACGGGAGCCAGGGCGATATCATCTGCCGAGAACTTCGCTTTGACCACTACCCAGGCATCGAAGCGATCTCCCCGATAGGACTTGGCCCCGGCCAAAGAATCCGCCCAAGAGGAGTACGGGCGGACCTCAAGCGGCTGCCCAGGGTTGTCCAGGATTTCTTTGGCCTGGTCTCGATAGATCCCACGGTACAGATCGAAGCTTGCTCCGTACTTCTTCTGGACTGCCTCTTCGACCATCTTTCGGAACTCGGGCCAGTATTCGTGCTGAGCCACCGACAAGGTCACCGGGCTGCCCTTCCAGTCCCGGACCTGCCTCTCCAGGTACTTCAGGAAGTCTACCTCGGGGCTCTCCAACTCCGAGCCCTTCGACCAATCGACTCCAAAGAGGGGGTGACTGAAGAGCTTGAGATGTTGCTGGGCCTCGGCATCGACCCGAGTTTCGACGATCTCGCCGTAGCTCGTCCCCATGAGCTGCACACCCTTGACGTTCTTGTCGAGGATGCGATCAAAGTCGGACTTCGCATGGGAACGTGAAGTCGAACGGGACTCGATCCCGAGCGACAGGTTGCCCATTGTTTCGTAGGACAACACGTAGAAGGTGTCTTCCCGTTCGACCAGGAACAACTCAAACTCCGCCCCAGGTTTCTTGACCCGGGCAAAATCGATGACTTTGACCTCAGTGGCCGCCAGGTACCGTCGGACGACTCTTTCAGGCAGGTTCACGTTCCGACTTTCTCTCCCGAGCCGTCATCCCAGATGAACTCACCGTCCTCGCCCACAGGAAAGTGTGCTCCACAACCACAGCAGAATGTCCCAGAATAGAAACGATGGTTCACTGCATAAGTTTCGGCAAGCTTCTGGCCCATTGTGGTCACAACACCGCACTTCGTGTGGATGTATCTCGTTCTTACAGGCCGGATACGCCTGGGTGAGTCTTCATTCTCCAGACGTTCCCAGACTGTCGGAGGTGTGAGGCCCTTTTGTCTCTCCTCTTCAGGAAGCACAAGGTAATCACGCTGCTGCCCCGTCGAAGGGTCGATTGAAGCATCCAGCTCGGAACGTTTGTCCTTGAGGGCCATGACCCTCAAGGGGATTCACAAGAGAACTACCTTCTCCTGGTGTAAGAATGTGAAATGCCGTATCAAACCGACAAGCGCCTTTCGGAGATACTCCCGTCGTTGGATTCCTCCCTGGATGCAGACCTGAAGGCCGAAGCTCAGGCGTATATCTGCACGGAATGTAAGACCTCCGACCCTGATCCGTTCGTGGGTTTGCTCGATCGGAGCTTCGTCTTCTATTGCCCTAGGTGTCGGATGGAGAGTCTGGAGAAGACTACAGTTTCTCCAAGGCCAGCCCGTTTTCCTTGATGGCTGCATCGAAAGACCAGGAGGGCAATTCCTTTGAATCCTCGGTTACCCAGGAATCACCCTTGCGAACGTAGGTTCTAGGAACAACGTTCCCTAGTCGTTGTGCGTATTGCTCTGTTTCGACCACCCGAGCCCCTGATGGAAGCCCATCCAGACTGATCGGATGCTCGATCCTCTGGCCCATCTTTGGCCCCTTGACTTTTACCCAGAGCCGCCGCTCGTTCAATGCCGTCTCCAGCACAGCATCATGAAGTTTCTCATGTTTGCTGACCAGAATATGCTGACCGTTGGTTAGCCTAGCTACAACCCGGACCCAGCCAGCATCCGTCTTCAACGCTTGCCAGTATCGAGTATCAAATTCACCCCCAACTTGGAAGTCTACTAGCGAACCCAAAGGCAGCAAACGGATCATCCCCGAAGCTGTTCGATCATAGGTCATGTGATCCACTTGCCATCCGAAGCCCGGAGCTTGGCAAATTCGGCTTGAAGATCCGGTAAGAGAGACGCAATTGGTCCCGTATCTGGGGAGAGCAACATCGCCGCCAGTTGAACTCGGGCTGACCGCTCGTCTGGACAAGCTCCCGAGGCAATCAATATGCTACATAACCCACTGATCAAGGTCACCGTAACCTCGGCAGCATTCTCGTCGAGAATGGTCTGATTCACTCGCTTCCAGATGACTTGGTTGGGCTTGTATCCGAGCATGTTCTCACTCTTTGTGGATGCTGATTAGGTCCGGCAACGTCTCCCGGACAGACTCCTCTGGGAGAAGCTCAGCTTTGAGTGTCACGAGGATCTTCCGGTTCCACTCGTGGCTGCACTCAGAACAGTAGAACCCGTAGTCGTATGGCTCGTTCGCCTTGGGGTAGCTCAGGTATTGATCCGCAAGGTCTACGTTGTTCTCTATCTTGCACTTGGGACACGTGTCCGAAAGAATCGTCCCAGGAATGTAGAGCCGTTTGAGGTCGATTCTCATACGCGGTGACTTCCTCACAGGTCGGAGTTGTCTACCATTGGGCCACCATGAACCACGAGATCCACGCCTTGGACGAACTTGACACGTTTCCCGCCGATTCTCCAGGTCACTGTCGTCACGTGGTACGTTTGAGCCTCGACAAAAAGCTGATCTCTCACGCGAGGGACCATCGGAGCCTCCCAGGCGATCAAGAGGTTCCCGTTGTAGAAAGCTGAGATCAGGATCATATCTTGTCGCTGGGAAGAGCGTGTTGCTGTTCCTGACGGATTCAATTCATCCAAAGGGATGGTCTTCACTGCCGGATCTGGCTTCATCGGGTTATCCTCGTACTCTTTGACCACGAAGGCCACAGCCTCGTCAATGGTCCCCGGAGGGCTTTCTTTACCCACCTGGCCATACCGAGGAAGACCCATCTTCGCGACATACCTCCCATCCGGCTCCTGCCAGATGACGAAGGGGTCTTCCCAGGTAACCAAAGTCCCATCCCCGTGGTCTACATAACCCCGACCACCGATCAAACCGGAACCATCCCCACGAACAATGAGCCCAGGTACTTGATCCAGCGGGGCACAGGATTCCTTCCAGCTCACTTGATCACCCGCATACCAAGCCGCTTCATTCGAGACAAGATCCAGAGCCGCTTGGCCCACCGTGCCTTAACCTCTGCCCAGGTACCGTGGAATCCTATCGCTCTTCGGAGTCGATGCTTGCCGTTAGGCGTCAAGAGATACTTCGCTACGATGGCCTCACGTTCAGAATCAGAGATAGCTTGTGCGGCTGGACTCCCTTCGGAAGCCAACTGGGCCACTTCATCCCGAGTTATCCCGCCCGTGATTGTCCCGTCGCCGTACTTCGCCCAGGAATGCTTCCCGATGTGGCCAAACTCGTACTGGCATCGGAACAACGTTCCATCGAACAAAGGATGGGGCCGGGCTACTCCACAGAGACCGTCGTAGCTCACTGGCATGATGGTCCGTAGGAGGGGGATTTTGACCCGGAGTTCATGTCTCAACGCTTCGAGACGAAAGCATAGAGCTTCTCTGCTTCCGCAAGAATGTCCTCCGTCGTGTACTTTGGCCACTCCTGTGCTACGTTGGTTAATTTTATCCCCGAGGAATGCACTGAAATCTTCTTGCTCTCATAGATCATGTGAGCGTTTTCCGAAAGAATGTCCTTCGCGAGATTCAAGAGCTGACAGCGGATCTCGAATGGCTTTGATTCAGATGACATGGCTGACCCCGTGTTGTGTGTTGTGTCACAGCTTTTAGGGCTGCTTCCGGAGGTTACACCGAACCCGGACTTGCGTCGAGGTAACGCTCTATGAAGAGTTGTTACACCGGCTGGAACATGAAATGGGTCATCTCGGTTCTCTTGGTCCTGGGCTGTGCTCCCCAGCCGGTCCCCAGACCCCTCGGTGCCGACCTCCCCGTGTATAATCGAACAGAATGGGGTTACTGGTATGATTCAAACAAAGATTGTCAGGATACTCGCCAGGAAGTTCTGATAGTTGAATCAACTATCCCAGTCACGTTCACCGACGACAAGCATTGTCGAGTCGCCACGGGAAGCTGGACCTGCCCCTACACGGGCCTCGTCTTCACCGATCCCTCACAGCTTGATATCGACCACATGGTCCCACTCAAGGTTGCCTTCGATGGCGGGGGTTCAGCTTGGGACATCGCTACGAAACGAGCCTTCTTCAACGATCTGGGCAGTCCCGAAGCACTCAAGGCTGTGAGCGCTAGTGCCAACCGGAGCAAGGGGGACCGAACTCCAATGAACTGGCTACCCTCCGTAGGTCAGTGCCAATACCTCAAGGACTGGGTCGTGACCAAACGCCGCTGGAACCTACCCCTCGAATCGGATGCTCTCCTGACCCTGTTCATCCAGCACTGCAAGTGATGTCTCTCACAGGAGAGATTCCTAGATCTAGGATCAATCCACTCGGGCCATTTTTGCGTACCACCGATTTCCACATTGCGGGCAATCGTATACGACATAGAACTCCTGAATCGGAATCTGGATTGGCCTTTCGCCTAGCTCGTCTTCAGAGAAATCCCACTGAGTCGGCCGTAGCCAACCACAAGGGCAGCGCTTCGGCCCAAGTTCACTAGAATCTAACACACCAAGCCCCGGTATCTTCGCCGACTCATCCCAGAGACCTGCATCGCAATCGCAATCTTGGTTCGACCCTCGGCTGTCACGAGAAACGGTCGGAGGATCTCGCCCTTCACTGGTTGATTGCCCATCGAGCCCCTCAAACTGGTCAAACGAATCTGCCAGGTTTTCGTCTTGCAAGCATAACCTAGCTGACGAGTCCACGGGTCGTCATTGCAGACAACCGTCTCACCGGTCCGATCTACGTGGTTCACGATGTCTTCCATCATAGCGTAGACATCTTCCCAGGGCGTTGGTAGGGCCTCAGGAGGCTTTGGGAGAGCCTCAGGAGGCTTGGAGAGCCATCGTAAGCGAAAGAAGGCCCCGATGGCAGCCACGAGCCCGGAAAGCCACAGGATGAACTTGCGTCGGTTCATGAGGCCGAGCGTACACCCTAATGGGCAGAAAGGCTAGTCGTCCTTGGGCTTTCGAGGAGGCAGATGTCGGACGACGATTCCTTCGAGAATGCGACGGTTGATCTTCTCTTTCCAAGCAAGCTGTTTTTCGGACAAACTACGTTTGCGAGCGGTCTGGCGAAGGAACACGCTCTCCTTGGGGAAGAGGAAGCCACGGGCCTCAGCGTGGGCGATGAGGTCTTCGTTAACGTTGGCTACTCGGTTAGCTCGTATTCGCTTTAATCCCGCAAAGAGGGTAGCGGTGTTCAGAGGAATGAACCGATTGATGCAAACATTGCCCACGAAGGTTTGGGCGCCGGTCACTCGGTTAGCGATCTCACAGTGCTCTTTGATGTCTTGTCCACAGGGGCAATTATCCCACTCCTCGGTGAGGTAGATATTGACGAGGTGCCACTCCAGGCAGGCTTGGGTGAAGTCCTGAGCGTGGGACATGGCAAGGATGTGCTTTTTGAGGTCTTCCTGAGCCATTATGCTCGCCTCCTACACCATCGCAGCCCGGCTGAGCCACAAGCGGACAAGAGCACTCCGTGACAGCCCCTCACGTCGGGCTAAGGCATCCAAGCAATCACGGTCCTGTGCCGAGAGCGAGAGCGTAACGACCACGGTACCCGCACGATAGGTTCTTCTGTCTCCCTGAGCAGAAGGAGCGTTCCTGGCACGGTCGTTTCGCTTACTCATCATCGGCGACATGTGTGGGCGGCCATGAACACGAGCAGCCAGGTGCCAGCTCACCAGGGGCCTTCCAACATACCCCAGCGTAATCCAGAGCAAGTTTCCTCAACTCATCCGTGCCGTGATGGTTCCATCCCTCCCTCATTCCAATGTGCTCCGGATGACGCAGTGACAGCAACAGGCGTCGGATCTCGGCACCTACTGCCTCGGGGGTGGGATGCTCAATCTCATCATCCAGATCGAAGGCTTGGCCTCCTCCCAAAGGAGCACCCGTCATCTTACGGAAAAACCAATCTGCCAGCCGGAAGGTCATTTCGTGACACCAAGCCATTTAGGCCACCTCAGCTTCGATCATCTCGGTCCTTCTCGGGTCGAGCCAAAATTGAATCAAGACGCTCCTGGATGAATCGGCGGTTCGCACGCTTTTGTTCATGTCTCTCCACAGCACGCCCAATCTGATATCCGATTCCTGTAAAGAGATAGAGAATGAGAATCACCAATAACGTCGTCATTTGGCTCCTTCACAAGGATCACTTCTTCACAAGGATCACTCGGGCTTTCTCAAGCAACCGGAGGAATTCCGGCCGGGCCTCGGTCCAAACCGTGTCAAGATTAATCCCAAACTCGTCACGAAGCTTGACACGAGCTAGACCCGCTAGCTCGTGAGCCGCTAGGATGTTTTCACCGCTCTCGGCCAGGGCTTCAGCATCTACTAGAATCGCCCACCAATGTCGCTCAGTGAGAATCACGAGTCTTCTCCAATGCGCTCCCAGACAGATTTTGGCCCCAATTGAGGATCTTTGTCACCGTGGATGGTGCTCTCGGAAAGCACGGGAAAACCTACGCAGCATTGCTCATCCCAGACGAACCCACAACCTGCACAAACTACGTCGATACAGTGGTTGGCCATAGCCCAATATCCCTAGGCCCGAAACACTCTCTTCAACTGCCGAAGTTCGTCGAGCTTGGCTAGAGCAGCTTCAATACCACCCCCGGAACGCACAGCCGATTCCAAAGTCTCGTAGGCATCCATCACGATGTCTTCGGCTACGACCCAGCCGTTACGGTGAATCGACTCCAACCGAGCATCCCAACCCTCGTAGTACGCTTTGTCGTGTTCCGTGAGAGGGATCGCCTGACAGAGTTTGCACTCTGGATCATGCCCTTGGTGCCGAGAACAGATGCCGCTCATGCTCGAATCCCCATCCGCTTGAGTGCTCGACGCCTTCCCTTACGCAGGAATGGCTCAACCTCAGTGTTTCGGTCCGTAAAGGACTTGCCAGCGTTCACACAAGAATGCGGCTTGCCCTTCTTGTTCAACGTGGGATGCCAATACTCCCCATGAGGAGACATCGGCTCGATATCCATCATGACGCAATGACAGCGACAACAGACAGCCTTGCGATGCCCGTATTCGTCAATGTTGGGGAAATCCCGAGGATGCTTGGCTACTTTTTCCATAGGATTCATCGAAAGGTGTGATCAGGCGTGATCACCTCACGTGAAGGAATTTGTTCCACCCAAGCAGGAGCCGGAGCTAGCTGCCAAGACTCTGTCTGGACATAACCCAGAACGAAGCGAACTCGGTCTTCGTGAGGCTCACTCACGAAGACCACAGGATAGACCCAATCAGGGACTTCTGCCGCAGCTCGGATCATCAAGGAAATGAAGGCCATGACCGGCGCTTCACGAATGATGATTGACTCCTTCCGACCCCTCCGATTCCGAAGCTGATCCTGTAGCTCAGGCTGGGTCTCCAATCTAGAGAGGTCAAACCAAGAGATATCCTGCAAATGCTTGAGGTCCCCAGCATAGGTCGTAACCTTCACAGCAGGAAGTGCAGACCCACGATCGTGAATGCGTCGGACGACACCGACCACCAAAGGATCTTGATCCTCGGCTTCCTGGCCCAACGCGATCGAGTGAGGACCACTATAGTCTCGGGGTGCTGGCCAGACTTTATGGAAGTCTGTGACCGTTTCAGGGGAGAGTGTCTTGACAGTAATCTCGGCTGCTAACTCCGAGAGCGTCTTGCCAGGATTCTCTTGCCCCAACTTGAAAACGTCTTCGAGAGTTACCCCAGGGAGATCTGCTAGCTCAGCATCCATCGCTGCCAGCTCAGCTTCGTGTTCGGCCGAAAGCTCTTCGAGGTTGGGCATACCCGTCAGAATACACCGAAGGTTGACAAGACCCCAAGGCCAGGTTAGAAAGGCTCACAACCTGCGCAGTGGGGTGGATGGCCCTGGCGCTCCGAAAGGAGTCTTCCAAATGCAGAACATCCACGTAAAGCGCTACCAAACCCCGGGAGTCTGGGCCGGCACGGTCGAACCTGAAGACCGGAGCTGGATTGTCTTCCTGGCCAGTGACGGTGAGGCTAGCTTCTGGCGTCGTATCGAGGTCACCGAACCCGAAGGACACATCAGACACGACTACATCCCACTATCACTGGTCTGAAGACGCCACCACGAAGGGCAGACGAGTAGATCCAGATCGCGGCCCTGCTATCACTGGTCTGAAGTCTTTCGATCACGACGTGGGTCGAGCCCGGTCGGCTGGGCGGGGTCGTCAGGCCTGCTATCACTGGTCTGAAGCCTTTCCTGCTATCACTGGTCTCAAGTCTTCTGATCACGACTGCTCCCAGCATCGTTCCTGCGAGATGGCTCCCCACTCCTGCTATCACTGGTCTCAAGTCTTCTGATCACGACTTCCCGCCAGGCCGGTTGAACCTGCGTTACCCCGGCGACCTGCTATCACTGGTCTCAAGTCTTCTGATCACGACCGTTGAGCACTCGCTTGGGTTTGGTGGTCATCATGGTCCTACTATCACTGGTCTGAAGCCCTCGGAGCGCCTTGCCGCAGATCGAGCACCTACTATCACTGGTCTGAAGTCTTCTGATTACGACTCGTACATGACCGTACGGCCGACGCTGAGGCGGTTCCTGCTATCACTGGTCTGAAGTCTTCTGATTACGACGTTGAAGACGGCGATCGAGTGCGTGGTCGAGTTGCTCCTGCTATCACTGGTCTGAAGTCTTTTGATCACGACCCGACAACCCAGAGGTCTCAGGGAAGGGTGTGGTACCCCTGCTATCACTGGTCTGAAGTCTTCTGATTACCACCAGCTCTGGGGAGACCCTGCTATCACTGGTCTGAAGTCTTCTGATCACGACGCTTCTCAGAGCGCTCCACGTCATGCACTCCGCCCACCTGCTATCACTGGTCTCAAGTCTTCTGATCACGCTGTAGGATTCCGTCTCCTCACGGTCCACCCCAGGACCCTGCTATCACTGGTCTCAAGTCTTCTGATCACGACCTCCATGTGGCGACGGATGATCTCCTCGACGGCGTTCCCCTGCTATCACTGGTCTCAAGTCTTCTGATCACGACGATTCCACCTACCCAGTTCGGCCGCCCGAACATGCCCCTGCTATCACTGGTCTCAAGTCTTCTGATCACGACTTGGAGCGATCCACCACCCATCGCCGCCTCGAATCATCCTGCTATCACTGGTCTCAAGTCTTCTGATCACGACGTCACGAGCGGTTGCAAATCTTCAACGTGGGATCACGCCTGCTATCACTGGTCTCAAGTCTTCTGATCACGACGTCTGTCCGAAGAGCTTCCACCTGCACGCGATGACGACCTGCTATCACTGGTCTCAAGTCTTCTGATCACGACCTACTCGCCGCTGCCATTGACGGACCTGCCAGCGAACCTGCTATCACTGGTCTCAAGTCTTCTGATCACGACGCGCCATGCGGAACAACTCGCGCCTTACCCGTTGTCCCTGCTATCACTGGTCTCAAGTCTTCTGATCACGACCTTGAGACGGTCCATCACGCTCGGCTCGTAGCCCTGCTATCACTGGTCTCAAGTCTTCTGATCACGACCTATCTCCGTGCGGTGGAAGTCGTAGAAGTGGAAGAGCCTGCTATCACTGGTCTCAAGTCTTCTGATCACGACCTCGCGTTTCCAGAGCTTGGCATCCCAGGTGTGCTGACCTGCTATCACTGGTCTCAAGTCTTCTGATCACGACCTCCCTGGTCAGGGCTGTCTGAGATCACACACTTACAAGACACTTTGCGAGCGGGTTGATTTCCTACGAGCTGCCACACCGGCAGGAACCAATCCCCGCTCGCTTTCCGCCAAATTTTCAATGAACATGGGATTCGAGCGCCTCCCGGTATTCCGGCGGCACCGAACCACTCGCTTTTTAGACCCGAGCCGTCCTGTCACGACGTGGCCGACTAGGTCGAGGATTTGGATTCCCTCCAAGGGATATCACCATCGCCTCCAGCTCTGCAATCCTGGTGTCACGTTGAGCGATTTGGTCGCGAAGAGCTGCGTTCTCTGCCTCCAGCTCTCGCATGCGACCCCCTCGATTTTCTGGAGGAGGGCGTGGTGCGTATTGTCGCACCACTTCCCGAGCCACTCGCTCGGAAACCTGATGACCCTGACTCTCCGCCTTTTCCAAGAGAGTGTTGATGGCTTCCCGTCGTTGAGTTTGGTTAGGGATGTTTACGACTAGCTTTGCAGACGGCATCCCGATGGCGTCGATGACAGGTCGAGGCAAGTCTGGGCACTGGATGGCTGCCCTACCTTGGACATACCGCTGGGGATCACAGAGTTTGTGATAGTTGATGAATGAGATGAAAGTCCCATCCCCCAACTCTCGCCAGATGTCTGACTCCTCGACACCCATGACGAAGATGATGAACTGCCGTTCGAGACGGTCAGCCTGCTCCCGAAACTGTATTGCTCGACAGACAATGTTTTCCAGGTCCCCCAGCTCACCACTCCTAATCTGTTGGGCGATACCGCTGGGTGTGTCAGCAACAGTAGTCTCAGATGGTTGTCGGGCCATAGCGCACATTTTGTTTACTCCGCAGCAATGGTGTCCGCCAGACTCTTGGCGGCTTCGACTTCTTGATTACGACGACGGATCTCACGGCCAATGAAGGAAGCCTTGCGTTTTACCTCAGCCAGTTCCTCAACAGGGACTTCCGCTGCCAGGAACATGTTCCAGGTCGCGACAATCGCCCGGGTACAAAGGAGTTGACAGGAATCGCACTCAACGTGTCGGGCATCAACCTGTCGTAGATCAGCTCCGCATGCAGGGCATGTTGTCGTGTTGTGCGCCTGTGCCATTGTGACCAGACGAATACCGTGCTCTTCCAATTCTCGTCGGAGAAGAGTTTCGGCCTTGGTCCATGGCATCCGACGCAAGAGCCGGACAAAACGCGGGTCACCAGCTTCAGGCGTCCACGGCAAAGCAAAGTCTTCCAACAGAACGCTTGAGGCTCCGGCGCTCTCTGCTGCTTTGCGGATCGAAGAAGCGAGCTGCTTGAGCATCGTATCAATCGCGTTCGCTTCCTTGTCCGAGCACTTCGTGTAAGAACGATAGAACCGTTTCTTTCCGTGTCCACGGGCACCCTGACCTTGGAAATTCAGGGTGGCCCTGATCTCGCTCTTCCTGCGCAAAAAATGGCTCCGGACATGGATGATTTTGAGCCCAATCCCCTGGCACGCCTTATAGGTCTTGCCCTTGCTGTCCATCACGAACAACATGTCATGAACGTTGCGACGAACAGCCAAGTAATTGGCACCCTCGGCAGGCTGTTTGCGAGGCATGCTGTAGGAGATACTGACCCGCCACCGCCGTTTCTTTTCATCCCAGACTAGATTGGCGTCGCCCTTCAAGCAGGTGCCCTTGATGATCTTCTCGATGGTTTTCTGTGCCGACCAGCCCTTGGCCCGTACCAAGCACTCCTGTCGAGTTCCCGTTGCGTTGAAGCGGAGAACGATGTCTTCATCGAGACATGTCAAAGACGTCTCGGCGGCTCTCAGGGGGATGGATGACTTCGGGCCTGACCACGAGGGATAACCGATCTCCCCTCTCTGCCAACGCTGAAACGCAGAATGGACGGCTTGGCCAGCACAAGATGCTGTGGCACCACCAACACTGAATGTCGCCCTATCGGCCCAAGTCCTGGAATTTCTTCCACGCCGAAGTGCGTCCTGTCGAAGACGTTGCTGCTGTGTCTCCGATTGGATTGTCCGATAGGCAAGGGTGGCGAGAGGCACCTCATTCTCTCCTGTGTGTGCGGAGAGCCGCAACTCGTCCAAGGCTGCATCCTTGAGCTGACCTAAAGCCCATTGGAGCGCAAAAAGCGGTTGGGACCACTCAGGCCACGGCGTATCTCCGGCGGGTTTTACGACATCGACCCAAACCGCTCGACGAATCACGAACAAGTGGTCTACATCGCAGCGGGTGAGCTGATCCTGAGTCATCCGCCCTAAAGTTGCCCGTCCTTGTCGGACCTTCCAAATCCGGTTGTTGGGAGAGATTGAAACTCTTCCCTCCAGAGTCACACCAAACTGTTCAGCCTTGTCCTGAATGGCCTGAATGGCCCGAGCGATGATTGGATCCACGTTTGTCTCGGATGATTGTCGGGCCATGGCGCACATTTTTGTTACTCCGCATCCACCGAACCAGCACCACTACCGGTAATTCGACCAGTGTTGGCGAGAGCCCGCTGAGCGGAAACCTCGCCTTTAGGCTCTTTGGCCGGCCTTGACCGACCTGGCAGGGAACCCTTGTTGTGGCCGGTAGTGGTGCTGGTTCGAGGGGCCATGTCGCTTATCTATACACCGTTCGGATTTCCGAAGAGGAGGGCCAAGTCTTCTCATCCCGAGCAGAGCAACCCGTTAGCTGTGATCTTCACTTCAAGGAGCGTTAGAACTCGAAGACGAGTGAATCACCCCACCCGAATGTCCGCAACCGCTGCCTCCGACCAGTAGCCACCTGTCCCTGGCCAAATCACCTTCGCCGGCTCGGGTCGCTTGAACTCGCCGTGGTACTCATAGGCTGGCGCCATCGGATAGAAGTCGTGGATCTTGACCTTGTAGGTCCGGCCCGTGGTCCGAGTCACGTTGTAGTCCGCTCCAGGGTCGATCCCACGTAGTCCATCCAGATAGCCAGCCGTCAAGGCAGTGTTGCTCATGCCTGGATTACGCCCAAAGATGAAAGCGATCAACCCGAGTTAATCTGAGCCCGCCCGAAGCGTACTTGGCTCATGACTCGCCTCGAACCGGGAAGCCAACGCATGGGATGGATTCTTCCCCTGCTGCTCTCGGTCCTGGGTTGTTCATCAACGATGGGCAGAGTCGAACATTGCAAAATGCCCCGGGATAACCCCTACGTCCTGAAAGACAATCCGTATCACGAGGATCTGGAAGACAATCCCACGCCTGAAACGACCCCGACCTGCGAGGAAGCCTGCTTACCAAGCTTCACTGGTTGCGTCCAGGAATGCACGCTGGGCGGCGGCTTGGAAGATACTTGCCTGACCGAGTGCGCTCGTACCGACGAATGCCTCGGGCAATGCTCAGTCCCCCAGAACAGCCCCTAGAGCCGCTTCGTCCCAGGGATAAGCCAGAGGCCCACCCAAGACCAACTCACGCCCCAGAAGGGCCGCTACAAGGTCCCTCACGGCATCCTCAAGCTCAGCTTCATCCCAAGTTCTCACGCTCGCTGCTTCCTGCCGATTCGAAGCATCCTCATGATCCGGTTGCTGTAGCCCAGACTGTAGCTCCAAGGCTTCCTGGAAGCGCTCCCGAAGGAATTCCACCTTCGCCCTGGCCATCTGACCACCATGAAAGAGCAGTCCACCAAAGTACCTCATGGTTTGACCTTCTTTATTCTGGACGCCAGATGTTTCCTGCGACTTGCTTGCAGTCGATGTTTCTTACGTTGGGCAAGCACTCGAAGCATGCGATCGATCTCGGCTGCGATCAGTGCCCCGGCCTTTTCTAACTGACGAACGTATTGCTCAGCAGTCGGAGTCTTGCCGTCTTTGGGCCTCTTGTCCCATCCATCCGTCCACGGCGGCCAGGGATCTACAAATCGAACTTCATGCAAGCCAAAGTCCTGACGCACGTAGATCTGTTCCGGTGCTGCATAGCAGATCGCAGCATAGGCAAGAGAGCAGTCTTCGTGCTCATCGTCGTGCTTCGGGGTCCAGCCCTCATCCTTGATCTGACGTTCTCGTTCCGCTGCGATTCGCTTCACTCCTTGGCTCATGTTTCCTCCAATCCTCTCTGCTTCAACCGACGTTCAGCTTCGTCCGCCTCGTACGGAACCGGTGGCTGAAATTGGACACCATGCCCGAAGAACAACCCGTGGAATTGCTCCTGGGGTATCCCAGAGACCCCACGAAGTCTCTCGACCGCTACCCGAATAACCTCGGGCCAGTCATCCTGAATCGGCTCACTCCTGATGAAGACCGCTTCGGAAAGATCCATCAGACGACAAAAGTCATCGCTAGGTTGAAGCTGAAAGAAGCCCCTGGAGTCGATATGCTCCATCGGATAGCCTACGAAGATTGCCCAGAGGGCACCAGAACTGCGTCTCACTGGCTCGGCTATCAAACCCTCGTAGACTTCCCGAACGACTCCACTCCCAGATAGCTCAGCATGCTGAGCCAAAAATAGCTCCAGATGCGCCTGAAGACCATGCACTTGAGCTAGCCGGTCCAGACAGGCTCGGAGACGCTTCTGTGGTACCTTCCCATGCCCTGTCTTCGCCCAGGGCGGCAAAGGATACCGAATCTCATGATGAGCCCGATCAAACAACGCTTCCCCGTACAGCGTCGGCCACCGTGACCTCACCGCCCAGCAAAGGGCCTCAAGCTCGGCTTCTGTCATCTTGTTCTCCTACGTCGCATCGTGGGCAGAAAAAGAGGAGCCCTCGCCTACAAATAACTCCCGAACTTCGTGAGTGAACTGGTTCAAAGCTTGACCACGTTCAGCTCGGATATGAGCCGGCAGGCTTCCCAGCGAGCGACAAAAAGCTGTGAGAAGTCCTTCTTTCCCGAAGACTGCCCTGCGGAGGTCCGCCTGAGCCGAAACAGTCTTGGGCAGATAATCCAACGCTCGTTGAATACCGGTTTTCAAGAACACAAGGTCTTCGTTCATAGCCTCAATCACCCGTCCTGCGGTCGGTTGATCCCTGGACCGCCCTGCTTTCGAATGTAGTCCTTCACGCTCTCGAATCGGTAAACTTGGATGTCAGACATTTTCATGAGTACATCCCCACGCTCACCTCGAATGCCCAAGAGAAGCTGCTTCGGTATCGTGAAGAACCCCAGCACCTTTCCAATCATCGGAAGCTCCTGAGCTGATGGTTTCTCGGGCAACCCAAGGTCCGTTCGGTAGAACTTCAGGATCGGCGCCCCCGAATCCTCTAGCTCTCCAAAGTATTCGAGCCCTAACTCAGTACCAGCCGCCCGTGCAAACCCAGGTAGACTCTTCGCATTGTGGGCCGCTATCTCTAGCATAGCCCCCAGTGCCGCCTCAATTGCCCTCCGGTCTTCAGGTGCGTCCATATTCAACACCACTACTTCACGCAAGTGCAAACTGCAAAGCTCGACCAGTGTGGACCACTTGAGCCGAAATGAAGAACAGGCCACATGTGGAAACACTGGGCACCATTCACCGGGTCTTCTAGCCAGACATCCCCGCTGACTTCCAAATGCGTAGGGTACACCTCACTGCAAACCTCCCCGGGGAAGGGTGGAGTGTAGGACAGACCAGTTATCATGAACCCAGGCCCTAGAATGGCTAATGCAAAAACGAGTGTCATCAGCGTTGGAATGGAGACCCAAATCAACAAGCGAGCCTGAGTCATCCTAATCGCTCCCACCATGGCTGCCCTGGTGGCCTGAGATCCTCAATTGGCTCCTCAGACGTGACCTCCAGAATCGTCGCCCAAGAGGCTGACCCATTGTAGTCCCGTGTCCGATCCCCTACCCGAATGTCCTGAGTCCTCGTCCACCCACGATTCTCCAGGTACACCTCCCGCCAGGGCTCATAGCGGTAGGTCAACCGAGTCGTCTTGAGCGTGATCAGTCCCACTGCGAATCCTGTTTGCTCAACCGCTCCCATAACGTCTCGCCAAGAGGTACACCGTCCGCTGCCAAAGCAGCTTGAACATCCGGTCGGGCAAGAAATACCTCGGGGTCTATCCCTTCCTTAGACAACGCTCCACTAGGATGGCCTTGTATTGCTCAGGTTCCGCCCAAGGAGCATTGAACCTGTCCAGATGAGGTTCATACCGACGCACTTTGCCTGACGCTGTCCGACAAGGCTCACCATAGTCGGCTCGACAATAGGGGCAAACCGTCCTGTCCATGATCTGATTCCAAACCTCCGAGAAGCCTTGGTTCAAAAGAGCGTTCAGATTCACCCCCGAAGGATACACCAAGTACGCTCTTTGGTGTACCAAGCTCCTATGGACTTGTGGGACCAACTAGGAACCGGCTATCTAGGCGAGGACCGACTCCAACGGGCCTTGTTCGATGTCCTCGCCCCCGTCGAACCCACTCTCAAAAAGCGAAGCCCTTGTTACGAGCTGAGACACGAAGAAACTCCCTCACCCGGTAAAGTCTGGGAGTTAGCACGTGAGCTGGCTGTGACAGCAAGAGTCGCCCTGGTAAAAGAACGCACTACTCCAAAGGCTGAAATCGCCGACCTGGACCTGCGTATGCCCGAAGTCCGTCTACTCTTCGGTCAAGACCCAAGAATTGCCCCAGTCATCGACCAACTGGCAGAGAAATCCCAAGACCTGATTCAAGCCGGAAGCCGTGTGGGAACGCTCTACATCGAAGTAACCAAGGACGGAAATCTTGAAATCAGGTTCGTGTCGAGATATCGAATCGTGCCTTAGGCAATTCAATCCTCCTTGGTCAGCTCCGCAAGCCGACGAAGAACACGCTCTCGACGATTTTCCAGGTAACGGAAGTGGGCATAATGCGGGGACGCAATCCCATTGACCACAGCCTCAATGTGGCCCTCGCGGATGACCCTCAAATGATGCCTGAAGGCAGCCCATCGAGCCTCCAAGAACGCAAGCTCCTTTCGGAGCCGACGGACTTCGTCATCCATGGTTAGCTCGTTTGCTGAAGATACAGAGCAGGTACACGGCCCGTGAGACCCATGGCCTCAACCATCTTACTCACCGCCGCAAACTGCTCCAGAATCTCTGCCTCGTCCCAAAAAATGAGTCGTCTGTTCGCATCCCGATGGCTCCCCGTGCTCAACCGGGTCCCCGTCGTGAGTACCGAGTTACCATCGTTCCTCGAAAGCCTGCCATTACAGACGAGCATCTTGTCGGACACCAGCTCCTTGTAGTTCGCCTCCCAGTTGGCATCAGCACCCGTAAGCTTGTCCACCCAGTCGAGGTGAGCACATAGCCGACGAAGACCCTCAGTCGGAAGCTTTCGAATCCGAAGCCTGAATCGACCACCATCCTGGTCGCAAAAAGTCCCCGTCCCCTCCTTCCGAACATGCCCCTCTGGACATGTCTCCTGGTTGTCTGCCACCTCAACCAGAAAGTCCCTCTCCTGGACCGGTATCCCCACGAAGGCAAAAGCAGAAACGTCAGTCCCCATCAATCAACTTCTCCAAGTCGTTCCCATAGGGTTGATCCAATACCGTTACGACGCCTCATGTGAGCCTCATGCTCCTCCATGCCCGTCCCTCTCCAGGCGAAGATGACTTCGCAGTCCACGTGGACGTCTGCCTTGCGTACCCAGCTCGCCGGGAGCTTGTAGCAAGCCAGAACAAGAACTGCCTCAGGATCGAACCGAACTAGCTCGCTCGTACTAGGACCGGCCTCTGACCAGACCCGGAAGGGTTTCAAAATCCGAGGCACTTGATTAGCGTAAGCACAACTATCCAAGATGACGTGTGTGGCTCCAAACCCAGGTCGAGGAAGAAGCTGGTTGCGAAAGTCCGGGTAGAATGACCCGGTGTCCACAACCTTGCCAAGCTGCGTTAGCTCCCATTCCAAAGCATCACAGAACTGGCTCTTCCCACTCCCTGACTTACCAGTTACCGCTACCTTAGCCCCCTGGTTGAGAGCAAGACACGCACGCATCGCTTCATTGAAAGTCGTCGGCTTCATCCGTCCACCAGGTCGTCCCTTAAAAGATGCTCGTAACGGTTAGATGCCCGTACCCAAACCTCAGGCGAAGGGAACATGATCTGCGGGTCGTCAGGAGCACTGACCCAAATCTCGTTACCAGAGGCCCTCGTCGAAATCAGAAGGTCCCCTTCGTCCTTTAACCAGGCCCCAGGCCCAATCGTGAACTTGGATGGCCCATCCTTCGGTACAAAGACGAACCCGCTGTAGCGAATGACCTGGGCTTTTCGTGTCACTCAGCCGCCTTCCGAAACCTAAGAACATGGTCGATGAACTCTTGAGAAGGCTTTACTCCGTGATCCTCGACATAGTGTGCGAAGCCCTCTGGCCAACCCCAAGCCCCGTCCGTCAAGTCCCGTGAACCGTTCGCTTGCCCACAAAGACGACACTCGGACCAGCCATCATACGAGTAGTTCACCCGGCCAGCTTTCAAATGCCGAATGACCCCTTCACGTCCGTCCCAAGGCTCCGTCACAACAAAGTCCCCAGGCCAGGGCAAGGCTAAGGCTGCCTTCCATTGAGCCGAAAACTCGAAGCCCTGGATCACCGTCGCCAGCCGAGCCTGTTGCTCAATCGCCCTCTCCGTCGGCTTCCAGTAGCCCACATGCTTGAGCCCAGAGAAACACGAGTCGGTCAAGAGACAAGGATGCGTCATCGCTCGAACCAGTACACCGTCTCGCCGTCGATGCTTCGTAATGGCCTCAGTGAATCCGCCCAGCGGCGGTCCTTTGACCCTCTCGAAAAGCCGGTCGCCCACTGTGTTTTAATCTCCACTCGGGAGTCAATTCTTCACCAGAAGCCAAGTAACCTACAAAGTTTGTGTCATCTTCAGGGATCACTAGACCCAATTCGCAGGAAACAAGCCCGCAAACCTCTCGCCAACGAGCAACTACCTTGCTCTACCCGACAAATTGCCATCACCGTGACCAGCTCGACCAAAAATGTCCCATCCTCATTGACCCAAACTGCACGTACCCCAGAGACAGATTGAAGATGAATCGGCGTCCGGCAAATCATGGCAACTCTACAATCTTCGCATCCTCAGTGTGGGTGCTGTCAACGCTAACCAACACATATTCCGATGAATCATCGAGTGGCCAGATGATCAGTGACGCCCTAGCAATGAGGTCCCGAATTTCCTCCTGCTTCCCAATAAAACTATCCGGATTGCCTGGCACAGTCACCCGCATGGACCCTTCAGACCAGGTCCAAAATTCAAACTCCTCACACCGAAGGTCACACTGAATGAGTCCCCCAAAAGGAGAGGGACACCAGTAGGCATACCCGTCCCCTTCCATAGTCTTGGCAAAAAATGAGGTGATATCAGCATCGCTCGCCGGCTCCCAAGCAGTCCCTCGCCAGATCAGAACATTGGACCCCTCAACCTTAACGAAAAATCGAAGACTTGGTTGAATGAAATGGGCTCCAGGGGGAATGTCTAGGTACACCCCAGGCTCCGTCTCGTCGCTCCACCAAAGCTTTACAACGCCAATGTGAAGGGATTCAACAGCCTCTTCACGTGATGGAAAATCCCTCCAGGAATGCCAACGATCACACCCTATACCTAGCGTTTGAACTTGAAACCTCGGCATCTCCCTCTCCCTACACCAAGGCCCGTAACCAGCCCTAGGACAAGCTTTCAAAGCTAGCTAGCCCCGAGGTTCCACGTGACCACGAAAGGCTCCTGGCTGCCAACAGGGCCGCAAGCATGTCTTCATTCAACGTCATCCTCGGCTTCCCGCAAGTACCTAGCCTCCTGTGGCCCAACGGTTCAACATCCCGTGGTCGTACACCCGAGGCCACACAGTCCATAGGTCACTTGGTCCCCCAAGGCGGAAACGGGATGTTCCGTACCACCATCTTCATCACCGGCTTCCCCTCAGCATCCATCACCGGCTCCTGGTCAGCCCCTAGCTTCGGTACGGTCCTCATGAGGACTAGCTTCACATCAGGCCCACCCCACCCCTCAGCTTCCCTCGCATCCTCTACCATGAACCAAATGCGAAGTAGCCTCCGTAGGAACCTGGCCTTGGTCCCAGCATTCGCTCGCTTCACCAGCCGTGTCAGCGTGTAGAGATCCCCTTGGTCATAGTCCATACACAACCGTACCTGCCCAGGTGGCCTCGCCTTCCGCCCACCCCCACGGTCCACTGACTGCTTCGGTCTCTCCCAGGCCGTCATTTAGACCCCTCAATACACCACTAAACCGAGCCGTTGGCAAATCGGCTCGGTTTAGTGCAAAGGCCACCGCCCCCGGAACTCCATACACTAAACCGAGCCGATTTGGTCTCAGAACGGCTCGGTTTAGTGTAGAAATCAAGCCCGGGAGGTCACTCGCCCCGTAGGGGCATGTGAACGGTAGGAACTCCTTCTCCCTCCCGGATTCTGAGCCCGCGATCCAGACGATCAATTTTCACCGACGCATAATCTGCGGATCGATCGGTTGATCCACAGGTTCAGCGGGAAATCAAGTGAAAGTGATCGTGTTGTTGATACCGAAGTCGGTCGGGAAAGTGAAAGTGCTCGTGTTCGTGGCAGCACCCATCGTCGAGCTACTGAAGGTGTTGCCGGCGATGGAGTTCAAAGAGTCCAGGCTGAGAGTAATTGGCGTGAAGGTCCAGGTGAACTGGAGCTTCACGCCGAAGCTTTGACCAGCCTCAAGCTCGATGGCCTCAGGGAACTTGGCAAACTGCTTCTGTTGGGATTTTGACCAGTAGCCGGTGAACGCGACTGTTCCTTTGCAGGGGATCCGAAGCCACACGAGATCCTCTTGGAGCTTGGCTTCATCGACACGGCGAATGGTGCCAGGGATGAGCTTGAGCTGGGGATCATAGAGGCCGACGAACCAGGAATTCCTGCCCTGGAGTACGTCCCAATCTTCTACGAGGTCGTCCAGTAGCTCGCCCGTGGGGACCACGGGCTTGCGTAAGCGGAGGTCAGACCAGTCCTCTTCGAAGTTCATTGGAGCACGGCAGAAGGGACCAAACGGTAGTAGCCACGAGCCTTGTCAGGGTCACGTTCGAAATGGGTTTTGGTCTGGGTCAAGATGAAGCTGATATACGTCACTGGTTCATTGGAACTGGGTAGCCAACCCTTCTCCTCCAGTGCCTTCACGACTTCTTTGGCATTCATGCTCGGCTGGCCGGTGAGAACCCTGGTCACAGCCTCAATGGTCCGTGGTTTGAAAGGATTCTTCGCGATCGGGAGATCGTCTTCCTGGACCAGGACAGCTTGGGCTACTCCAAGGGCTTGGTCCAGAGTCAGTGCCTTGCCGAAAAAGCACTGGTTCAAATCGACCAAGGCCTTGGCTTCCTCCTCCTTGACTCGTTCGAGGACATCCTGGGCTTCCTTGAAAGCCCTCTCAGCTTCGAGCAAAGCCAATGCCACTTCTTTTAGGGTCATAGGTGTACTCTTACACCAGATGGCTCGACGCACGAAGCTCAAGGTCGAGGTCCACGAGACCTTCTACGGTGAGGCTGAGGTCCGTGGGAAGGACACCGTGCTTTGGGTTCTTCTGCTTCCTGCTGGATGGTGGGATGAGATTACTCCCCAAAAGGAGTTCAAGCTGGTCATCCTAGGTTGGCAAATCCCTGTGCCAGGGTTTGCCGTCGTTGGGACCAAGCGATGGGTCATCGTGGATAAAGAATGGTACTTGAGCCAGAGGCTACTGGGAGCCACGATTGATGCTGGGCCGCCCAAGGTTACCGACAGGATCACTTTCAACTCTGACGAGTCCCAAGGGGGAAGATGGATGGGAGAAGCCTATGAGGAATGGCCTGTGAAGCTCATCAAGGTCCGTCGGAGGTCCCGATGGGAGAGGATGCGAGGTGGGCTCGGGCTTAGTCATCCCAGCTCTCGGAAGAGCTGACTGGTTGGGCTACGAGCCTACCTCTTGGGAGCGAGTGTACACTCTCACAGCCAGAATTTCCACCAAGGCTCATCCGGGATGGGTGGTGGGGGCATTTCGGGTGGCTTGGCTGGTGGTCGTGGAGGCTTTGGAGGAGGCCAAAGTTCGCTTTCAACTCGTGCAAGACGGTCTTCAAGTTCTTGCAACTTCTTTTCGACCATCAGGGTAACGCCCTTTCGACTCGAAGAGCCTCTTCAGAGATAGCTTTCCCAGGAGGTTTGGCCATCAAGGGGTGTAAAGATCAGGTATGACCGATGACCTGATCGAACGAGCCACCCGGGCCTATCGCCGATTCTGTGAAGCAAATGGAGCCATCTTCCAACAGCCAAGCGCCAGCCTCACTGACGCATCCTCCCGCTCCATCAAGCTGATGGAGTCCTGGCCGTCTACCGGGTGACGAAGAGTGGTCGGATCCGTCGTGCTGCCAGGCGATCCCACATGGTTGGGCTTAGCTTTGGGGCAGACGCTATGACCGTGACCGGCTCCCAGCCACTCCCAGCACAGTAGTGAGCCTCCCCCGACTCGTCGATGGCTACATCCCCTACGCTCATGCTTCGAATTTCGAGCTTGCAGCAGGTCTCCGTGCCGTCCACGTTGTTCATCTCTCGGAACAAATCTTCGAGGTCCGGCGCATCTACCAAGGCAACCTCTTTGTAGTCCGAGGAGTTCACCGTCGAGGGGGTCGTGTAGGCATACACGTAACTGAACTTGATGGCGTATAGAACTCGAAAGGTCATGCCCAGACTACGCTCACGGCTATCTCGAATCAACCTAGTTGATCTAACGGGCAAATAAACGTACTCCTCGGGAGTGGAGGGAGGGAGTAGATCCAAACCTATCAGGTCAGAGCCGGTTAATTTTGGCTGGCGGGGTCGTATTGAGGGCATGAACCACGTCTACGACATCTACGATGGCAACGGTTACCGGCTGACGAGCGTGACGGCCCCGAGCAAGGAAGAGGCCGAGATGAAAGCCTACGCGAGATACGGGAGCGGTCATCACGTCGAGATTGCCTACATCGACATCGGCGGCAAGCTCATGAGCTGGGAAGCGTACATGAGCAGTTGATCGCTGCGGAGATGAAACGTACTACCGGTGCCAGCACATGGCGAGAACGAAGAAAGTAACCCCTGAAGGATGAAGGCGGCTCCGACCTTCATCTGGGGCCCTCGGGAGCATCTGGGTTGAAGTCTCAAACAAGCCCTGGGTCGCTCCCGGGGCTTGTTTGCATTTGGTGTAGGTTGATTCCTGGTCTTGAAGGACGTATTCAGGCCATGACTAAACCAGCCCGAATCATTAAGGAAGCGTGCTGGGAGACAGGCTGGCGTTGGGTTGTGGACACTGAGGACGGCACGAGGCATCACTTGTGTGGGCTGGGTGCTCCAAAGGAGGCCAAGGTTGGGGACACGGGAACGCTGCGATACGTGTCAACAAGCACCCGGGGCTTCTGGGCCTGGGAGGTTGATTCGAAGAGAGGTTGAGCGTACTATCTTCGTTGGTAGCTCAGAGGTTCTGTACTGGTCACGACGACACATCATCCCTCCTAAGGGCCTTGTCAGCCCACCCGGCCTAGCTAGCTGGGCTTTTCCGGAGCCTGGTGCGTGGCCGGTACAGAGCCCCTGAGAGTTTCAACACCGAGGTATGGGCCTGGGCGGCCATTCTAGGGATGATGCCCACGTTTCGAAGTAGTCCTTGCATCGGGACGAAAAGCGATGTGATGCCTTAGGAGACGGGTTCAACTCCCGTAAGGCCCAGCCCTCGATGTTGAAGAAGTTCCAGGCAGCCTACGAGAAAGCTCGTGAAGCGCTCACGGTCAAAGAGGCTGCCCTTGTTGGGCTTCAGGCAGTCTACCCGGATGCTGAGATCAGCCTCGATAGGGCCTCTGACGGCCACTGGGAGGCCGTTGTGGCTTCTCCCGTGTGTATCCTGAGGGCCAAGGGAGAGAGCGCTGTAGGAGCCGCTGAGGCTCTTTTTGACTAAGATGTCAACCACTCTGGTGTGGCCCGTTTTTGTGATCGGTTGATCCTACGCTCTGAGAAACGTATTCAGGGCATGGACACCTGGACGACTTGGGCCGAGACGATGGTAACCCTTGCGATGCGAGGGGAACCCCTGGGGAATGGGGAGCTGATGGACCTCGGGACGCTGGGAGAGATCGAACGAATTGCTCGTGCAGATGGGAATGATGCACTGGCGGACGTCACCTACGAGGCTGCCAAGCTGGTCGAGGCCCGCTCATGAGTCTCTACGCCAAAATCATCACAGAGCAGCTCAGCAAGCTTTCGGTTCCTGATTGGACCGAGCCCAGGCATGTCGAAGCCTACATGCGGTGCAAGTACGGCACCCTGGACGCATTGGACCGAAAGACTTTCAACCGAGAGGTCAAGGCAGCCGCCGAAGGTCTCTACGACCTGGGCAAAGATCAGGCCGACGCCTTGGTCAAGAGCTTCGGGCTACGTTGAATCAACCCTACTCGTGAATCATCAATCGCACCTCTTCGAGGTCGGGGCCTTTCACGGGTAGGGTTGATTTGAGATAACCTGGAACGTATTCAGGCCATGAACACCTCCGACACCTTCAAGATTGCCCTCGACAAGTTCGTTGCAGAGGCCCAGGCCGTCATCGACGAGCACATGACCAAGAACTTCCCCACCCTCCCGAGGGAGATCCTCTCGTTGGACCCGGGTCGGAGGTACGTTCGCATCTGGAAAGGCAGCGGCAATCATCGCTCGGCCTACTGCTTCATCGACAGCACCAATGGCGATGTCTTGAAGCCAGACACCTGGAAGAAGCCGGCCAAACACGCCCGAGGCAACATCTACGTGGGCAAGGCCAGCGATGCCGTTGGTCCGTACGGAGCCCTCTACCTGAAGTGAGCTGTGATGATCTACGATAACAAATACAGCCTCGTGCATGCTGAGCGGATCGTCAAAGACCCCCGAAGCAAGGATCCGGCTTGGCTCATCAAAGAAATCTCTGGCGAGCTGAACCGCTTCTATTGCCTGGGGAGGTACTCGCTCATTGAGCCCCTCGAAAAGCTGATCAAGAAAGCCAAGGCTGACAAGCCATGACGAACTACCAACGATGGCTGCGTGATGTCTCACGCTTACTCGAAAGAGCGGGCTGGGAGGTTACGATCAACGGGCACCACAAGTTCAAGAGCCCCTCTGGCCAGGTGGTCACTTGTTCGTCCAGTCCAAAGACCGAGGGAACCTTCCGCAACGTCTCTCGGGACCTCAAGCGGGCCGGCGTTTTGGTGGATTTCAAGCCATGAAGTACAAGGTCTTGTATCGAAAAACCGCTGCTCCCGAGGTGCCCCCTCAATGCTTGGACTTCCAGGAGTATGAGCCCGGTATCTGGAAGGAGGCTGAACACCCCAACGCTCTGTTCTCAGACCTTGAAGAAGGCGATGTAGTCCTCTGCCCCAACGGGAAAGCACTCTACTGCCAATTCTGGGGCTGGGTTGATCTCTTTGCGCCCCAAGGAGCATACTTTCGACGTGGTTGATTTAAGCCCTAGGAAACGTATTTTCAGGTGGTCTACCCCGGATTTCAAGCCATGAGGACCAAGACCTTGGCACGAGGGCGCATCGTTCCTGCGGACACGTTGCATCCAGGAGATGTGATCAATCCAGATGCAGCCTATGATTCTCTTGCCCGTAGATACCATGTCCTGATCCTCGAAGGCCCCTATCCTAGGAAGGGCTTCCTCGTGCGAGATCTGATCGGATTCAAGGGTCGAATCATAACTGGTCCTGATCGCATTGGTGATGAGGGCGAGTTGCTGTATGGCCCTGGTGGTGTAACTCGCCTCGTGAAGAAAGAATGCAAGCCATGACAACCACCGCCTGTGCCAACATCAATCTTCCGCTGGTTTTTCGGCTACGTTTCTTTTGGGACGACAATCCTGGGTACGTCCCAGAGATCGTGCGCTTGCTGGTGGAGTCCGCATTGGCACGAGGCGACTTATCTCAGGCTGAGATGTTCGTGCGGGACTACAAGGCAACAGAACGTCTGCCTCAAGTGCAAATCTCCAGATTTGTACCGGGAGATCACTTCTACGTTCTCGACACGAAGTTCGCAACGTTGGAGGAGGCTAAGCAACACGCAAGAGCGAACGGATACCGTGTGGCAGGGAACGTTTTGGAGGTTGATACCACCCGCGTCACACGAAGCACCAGCGAGGGCGACTAGATGGCTGAATTCAACGTCACAGGTCCCGCTGACAAGGTCTCGAAACTGATCTCGGAGTTCAATCTAGGCGGCCGTATCGTGACTGATGTCTTTCCGTGTGCTCCAGACGTCCGGGACCTGAACGTCCGCATTGAGGAAGATCAGGTGGATGACTTCGTGGACCGAGCCGAAGAGCTGGGTTTGTCGTGCAAGTTGATTTGAGGAGCTAGATATGCCCGCTCGCGAACGTTTCTTGATGCTGCTCTGCTCCTACCTGGGCTTGTTGCGCCCAGGCAGTCAGGCTTGGATAAACGAGCAGGCACTTGCCAAGGCCCGAGCTTTGGACATCGAAGTCTTTGATGACCCCGAGAAATCTGCCTGGGAGTACGCCCGTTATTTGTCTGGTTATGGGCCTCGGCCGGATTGGCTTCCAAGGGGTTGATTCCAGCTAGCCTTGAACGTACTCAGGTCATGGACATCACCTACACGCTCTGTCGCAACGACGAGTCCGAGGTCGAGCTTTGCATCGAGGGTGAATACGAGGGAGAGACCCCTGATGAGCCCTGGAGTTACTACGGGGCCACGCCCGGGACGCCCGAGGATGCGTACATCACGAGCATCACGGTAGAGACGCCCTTCTACGGACCCTTCTGCCCCTGGAAGTGGTGCCCACGGGTCTACAGCACCCCCTGGGAAGGCACCCTGACCAAGGCAGAGGAAGAGGCGGTCAAGCTGGCTCTCATCGAGCATGCCCGAGAAGAGATTGCTTCGGCTCGTGAGTCTGCCGCAGTCGATGCCTACGAAGATCGCATGAGCATGTGAAATGCCCACGAGGTTTGACCACATCGCCAAGGAAGCCGGGTTGATCACCAAGTTGCCCGGACGTAGTGAGGTCATGCACATCAAGCTGGAAGTCGAATACGAAGGAAATCTCCAGGGGCTCATCGAGTTCCTCGAAGAGACGTTCAAGGAGCCCAACGCCCTGGTGCTCAAGGTCTCAGTCATCGCAACCCGAGGCCCATCACCACGTGAAGACCTTGTGCGACCTCTGCTGACTGCCTGGGGCTGCTCACACGCCGAGAAAGCCTTCTTGGACAATCTCGACAAGATCTTCAGTCACCTGAGGGTGGGCGAGAAGATCCAGGCCATCAAATTGGTGCGTGAAGTCACAAACACTGGCCTCAGGGAAGCCAAGGAGGCCGTAGAAGGCCCCCTCCTGGCCTACCTCAATGCGGGAGGAAAATAAAACTCAGAGGAAGGCTATGGTGTCGGAGGAAAGCTCCGAACGGGTAGCAGGTGTGAGGCCCCATGAAACACCTTCCGGCATCGCCCCGAACTTGGGGCGTTTGCTTTTTTGTCACTCATGGCCCGCATGTGCAGGGATCACACTCAGGACAAACATCGAAGCCGTGCTTCTCACAGTCAATCCCAACGGCACAGGTCAACGCCCGTCGGAATGGGCAACCCTCTCCATGTGATCGGGCTTCCTCACAGACGCACTGGATCAGACTACAGTTACAGTCGCCTACACGCCCACGAGCTGAGAATTCGGCGTATGTCTCTCCATGGACGAAAGCCCCTAGCTCCTCAAGCGAAGTGTCGGGCTGGAGCACCAAGACCTCGGGATAGTCGGCCATGGACCTCCTATACACCAAGGTTTGAATTGGCGGCCTTCCAGTGGCCTCCAGGACGCTCTAGGAAGGGCTTTCAGACCACCGCTAGGCCACCAGGGCATCCCAAACCGATCACAGCTCTAGGGGACCCCTAGGACACACGTGTCTCCCCTCGACGGAGCAGACGCCCGTGTTCTGACACCTGACCAACCGATCATAACTTTTGCCCGGACCAGTTCACACGTCCAGGCAAGTCTTCTTCCCGTCCAGAAGCCCAAGTTCGACACCAAAAGCAGAAGGGCCCCCGTGAGGGAGCCTTCCAGGCAACTTACAACCCCTACCTTCGCCAGTGGTAGGGGAGGTCAGACACCTTTAGCATTGACCCCGGAGACCCTCCTGCCTGATGCCCAGTCTCCATCGGTGGACTTTAGAGCACACGCCTTTTCAGACTGCTCACGCCCTCACGGGCTCGGTCACTTGCGTTGATGAGAGTACGCCTGCTCTAACGCCCGATCAACCTCAGGTCGAATTTCCACATCGAGCCTCTGACCTGACAGGTCTTGGTCACTCCCTCCCTCCACTCCCGAGGAGTACGACCACACGCCCGGCCGATCAACCCCTGCCCAGCTCGACTGATCTTGGCATGCCCCTTGTCGCGCCGACGGCAGGACCGGGGGATCGCCGTAAGCCCATCGCCGTAAAAAACCGCTCCATTACCTGATCGCCCTTGACAAAACGCCCGGAATGGCTCGTTAAACCAACACGATCTCTTCAACGGTAGGGGGTCTTGATCCCACTGGATCGCCATAATGGACTTCGTGGATTTTTGGGCGGTCCAAATTTCCACATCATTTGGGAGGTTTTGGAGTCCCTGGGTTGGCAGGATGAATTTTGCAAATTTTGTTCTGGGCCAAATTTTGAGTGAATTGGGTAGAAACGGTGTACAGGGGGTGACTAATGTTCCTCGATCATCATCCCAACACGCCGGGCAGGAAGTCCAAGCTCAAGCATCTTGGCTATTGGCATTCGGTCAGCATCGACCTACCTCTCAAGACGGGCTACTCCTTCGAGAGCTACGAGAGACAGGGTGGCCTCCCCCTGCCTGGCGAGTGGGTAGACGACACCTGGTCTTCCCTTGAAAGGGCCAAGGTCGTCGTCTACCTCAAGAGCGGGAAAGCTGTTTGGCATTGGAGGGGCTCTTCCTGGTGTCGTTTCGGTTGCGAAGGTAACGACAGAGAGATGGGCTCGACGGACCTTTCGGATGGCACGTACGTCTGGCCCCAGGGCTTCTCTCATTACGTCGAGAAGCACGGGGTCAGGCCGCCGGACGAGTTTGTCCAGCATGTACTCAAGGGGTGAAAGCATGGAATGGGAGGACACGGCCAAGGCGCTCTGGAAGCTCCTGGATGACATCGACACGTTAGGGGACTCGATGAAGCCGGACCGTTCGCCTTACTTTCGGAAGGTGAACGGTATAGCGGCCAAGAGGCACGAGCTACTCAAGAGTGACGGGTACGAGCTAGCGATGTCTTGGGACCTCTTGGGAGGCTGTTTGGAGTGCAAGTTCCCTCGGGGGTCACACCATTCAATCTGCACACGAGCATGATTCTTCGGTCGTTCAACAGCTACCTCAAGCATTTGACGGCTGAGGTACGGAAGCATGGGCGTCAGGCCATCGAGATGGTGGACGATGCTCCGGCACTCCTGACGGGATTTCGGTCACCTGATGGTTTCTGGCAGATAGGGCTCAACACGTTGAAGGAGGAGTTCTCGAAGGGCCGGCCGTGGCGGGAGAACACGTTGGTCGTGGAGACCTACAAGAAGCTAGGTGGAACCTGTCCTCTTCAGGCGATGACACGGGTTCCGCCGCCTGAGGAATTTGCCAGGCTTTATGCTACTCGGGTTCGGGGAGCGATAGTTGAGGGTGAGCGGCTAGGGTCGATGCACTAATCGCCGCCTATCCAGTCCTTCTTCCGACGATACAAGCGCACCCGACCTTTCCGACAACTCTGATACTCCAGGGCATGTAACATGTGTCCCCTCACGTATTCGATGGGTCTTCGACAGTTCGTGAGGATGAGCCATTGTCTTTGATCAAACTCGGCTACAATCTCCGAGCTTTTCCACCACCGGTTTGTTGTGACAATCTGCCTGAGAAGATCGGGAAATGGTAGGATACCTTCAGGAGTCTGGACCCCGACGTCCTTGTTCCTGCGAAGATTTCGGGTCGTAGGTTGAATTCGGACCGTCCGTGAAACAACCGGAAATGTCTCCGGTACCTCATACTGGCCCAACGCCATCATCAAGGACAAACTAGCTGCTTCGACGACAACCCCCACCAGCCGATGTAACTCGACCCGGGATAGACTTGGAAAATGCTCTCGTAGCTCCTCTTCCAGGACAACAACGTCTTCGAGACAGCCGCCCGAGATCCTGTGGGACGTCCTTGCCCTGGCCAATTTGACACAAAGGTCGATGACCCGGCTGACCTTCGGGTTCATGTCTCGACGAAAATTCGTACACTTTACGCGAGATTGGGCGGGCTGGGCACTCGGATCCCGTTCTCTCGTAGCTTGGTCTGGAGCAGCCTCACATAGGCCACCAACCGGGTCTGTGTCATTTTCGTGGCGTCGAGCTGCCGAACGATCTTTCGAACCTGGTAGATTGTTTCCTCTGTTGTGGCTCGGGGATTCTTTCGCAACCATCGTTTGACGTCCTCGATTACCTGGGGCCTGACCTTCGGGGTCACATTTACGATTGCTATCGTCACAGCGACTCCCAGCCGACGGACCAGGAGATCCCCGAGCAGTCGATGACCTTGGAGGAACCTGGAATAGATGCCCACCGAAGCCAACTTCTCGGCACGCAAGAGTTTGTCCCAGCTATCGTAACGGTGTCTCCAAAGAATAGCCTGGCTCTCGGTCTCAATCAGAAGCAGCATTAGCCAAAGGCGAGCCCTGTCTCGCTCCGTCTTGCTTTTCTGCATCTCGGCAACGTAGGACCGTGCCTCGTTGATGAATTGAGCGTAGGTATCTACTTGAACTGCCGGCATTCTCTCCCTATACACCAAGCGGGGCTAAAGGTGGGATACGGGTCATTGTGCTGTAGCCAATGTTTGGTAAAACAGTTCTGGGTCGATGCCTTGCAAGCCGGAGACACCGCCATCGCCGAGTTCGATGATGATCCAGGAGCCATCTTCTTTCTGGGCTACGTCCACGGTAAAGAAGGGGCTTTGGATATTCTCAACCCAGGACATGTTCACCTCGAAGACCTCTCGTTGAGTCCCGGTGGGTTCGGTCGTATCTTCATCAGACCAGTAGGTTGAAGCGACCAGGAGCCGCCCTTGCCAGAAGAACAGGCGCCATTCATTGGAGAGTGGCATTTTGCTTTTGGCATGGACTCCGAGTTTCTTGAGGGGGACGAATTCCCGTAACACGAGGTCACCCACGAGGTCAGTCCCTTGTCGTTCGAGGAAGTTACCCACGACTCGACGAATCTCGACATCATCGAGGGAGTCCCGGATGAAGCAGGCGTCGGTCCATTCATGTTTGCGGCTTTTGACGTAATCCTTGACGATGATGGGCCGGCCATCGAAGGCATGGGCGGCATCGACGACGTCGTTCAACCCCAGGGGATCTTCTTGGGTCTTGAGTCGGCCATTTTCGGGAAACCATAGGCTTGCTGGCGTATGATTTTGGAGCAAGGGGAACCAATTGGGGAGCAAGTGTGTAGTCTGATAGGCCACGGGGTTTGTGATGAGCGGAGTGATTTGGGCGAGCTGGGCGTACTGTTCGGGACGGAGCATCCAGCCACGGTAGAGCGAAGTTTCGCTACTGGGTCTGATTTGGAAGTCGTCGCTGAGCAAGGCGGTTTCGAAACCGGCTTTTTTGGCAGCGGCAACCTCGGGGGCGAAGTCCTTATCGGGCTTACGGGCATCGAGGGGATGGGCTGGGAACAGGATTCGCATGTCGATTTAGATACACCGTGGGGCTAAAGAACTTCTCGACACATCTTCTGCATGATGAAGGTGAAGCTTCGGGATGGGTCCAAGGCTACTGATGGCCGGTTAGCTCGTTTGAAGCAATTTGACGAGCGGTCGAGGAAGTATCCCATTCGCAAGCTCGTTGCTGGTCAAGAGCCTCGGAGTCGGACCTGGGGATGTGATGCTGTTCTGGATCAAGGGAGCGAGGGAGCTTGTGTGGGTGCTTCATGCGCTCATGAGTTGATAGCCAAGCCGAAGCCAGTTCGGGGCATCACGATGAAGTTTGCCCGGGAGCAAGTCTACTGGGAGGCGCAGAAGATAGATCCTTGGCCTGGTGGGAGCTATCCGGGTGCCTCACCAGTGTATGGCGGGACCAGTGTACTTTGCGGGGTGAAGGTTCTTCAGAAGCTAGGGTACATCAAGGAATACCGTTGGTCTTTTTCGCTGAGTGATCTGATTCTAGCTGTCGGTCACATTGGTCCGGCCATCCTCGGTCTGGTTTGGTACGAGGGGATGTTTGAGCCTCATTCATGCGGCTATCTTCACATTGGGGGGAAAGTCTCAGGTGGGCATGCAATTCTCTGCCGAGGGGTCAATGTGAAAGAGGGGTATTTCCTGCTTCACAATTCCTGGGGAGCCAAGTGGGGCAAGGAAGGGACCGCAAAGGTGTCCTTCGAGGAGATGCAACGGCTTCTCAAGGAAGAAGGCGAGGCAGTGGTTCCGTTGGTTCGGGCATTGGTGTAATATCTTTCCATGACCTGGGCTGCCTTGACTCGGGACGAAGGAAGTCCTTGTTAGCCCCTGAAGATTACTGATGGCACATAGTCTGGATGTATCCCGAGTTTCTTGTCCTCGATGTCATGTTACCAAGGGGAAGCCTTGCCGGTCTGCTCTTGGACGGGTGAGGAAGTACCCTCATGAGGAGAGGTTTTTAGTGTATGCTCGGAGGTACTCTCATGATACTTCTGGTGAGGCTTCGCTGTTTGGAAGGGGCACGGAAGACGGCATTCAAGACGGGCTATCGCCCGGACTGGAAGTCTGAGAGGAAGCCTGAGCTGAATGGGGCACAGGTTTTGCTGTCCAGGAGGGTTCTGGAAGTTCCGCCTGGAGGCGAATCAGAGGTGTTGCTCCAGCCGTTGGTTCCGGATCTTTGGCAGGTGGAGGTTAGGGACGTACTGCTTGGGTTCGAGGGGTTCAAGCAGACCGTTGAGGGAGTGGTCCTGGAAGTTTTCGAGCCCTAGACCTTTTATCCTTGGCTCTCGGCATGACCCTCGAAGCATTTACGGATCAAGTTCGGCAGAATCTCGACAAGTTCGTAGAAGCGTACCGGAACGAAAAGGACGAGTTACACGAAGCCGACTGGTACGAGCTGTTCCTGGTCTTTATTTCTGCGGAACCACGGTAACTAGCCGAGGAGTTCTTGGCGACCGATAGGGGAGATGCCTTGAGCGAGGAGTTTCTTGGCTTCGATCACGGCAGTGCAATTCTTGGAGCTGTGGGTCTTCTCGTAAAGTCCGAGGAGATGATTCGGCTCGACAATACGGTACGTTTGCGAACCTGAGCTGATCAAGATGGAGGGAACGTTCTCGATATAGATGTCGAGGACGAGCTTGCCGCCTTCTTTGAAGCGGGTGTACCGGACGAAGGACCCCGAGGGATCATCATGGAGGGTATGGGCCTTGATGAAGCCGAGATTTTTGAGAGTTGGCAAGACTGAAGTGAAGAGATCAGGCCGGACGAACACATCCACATCCTTGTGGTCGTGGAGGGTTTTCTCTTCGATGTGACCCCGTGGGCTCATGAGGTGCCAGGCATACCCACCGGAGATAATCCAGGCATCGGGGTTAGCAGCGAGTAGAGCCTCGATGGTTTCCTCCTGGTCTTGGAGGCGTCGTGGGTTCCAGGTGGTCATTCTACCAAAAGTCTTTCCCAGAGAGTAGCGTGCTGTCCTCTCTGGATGAAGATGACCTCCAAACCTCCGTCCTCATTGTAGATCCAACCTGCCTGGGAGACGAAGTGGACTACTCCGACACAGAACTCTCTCATAGCGCTTCGGCCGAAACGACGGTTTCGAGACTTCATTCGAATACCGTGATGGGAGCCGCGAAGGATCTGCCCACATGGATTCACGGACAGGGGGCGATTTGAGTTTTCGGTAGCTAGGACGGACTGAGTAGAGACGACCGTGTAGTGTTGTTTACCGTGGGGTTTCTTGAACACATCCCCGGGTTGGAGGTCAGCCAGGAGTATCATCGTCCGGGTTTGGGGTCCATGGACTTCTCCTGGACTCTAGCGACGATTCTTCCGTTGCCTACTGCGATGTACGCGAAGTTATAGTCCAAGTGGGTGTCCTCCACAAGTTGCAGTGGTCCCTTGTACTGACCTTCGAGCCAACGGGTCATCGATCGGAAGGAGGAGAACACCTGAATTTGATGCCAGCCCAGATGGACGAGGTACACTTTTTTCGAAGCCCTGGATGTCACAAGTTTAGGATACACCGATCCAGTGATCTGGTGTATCCTAGGCTCATGCCCATCAGTCGCCGTTCGATGTTTGCACTTCCGATGGCTCTGCTCGTCCCTGACGTGAAGTCTCTGAACGAGCCTGTGAGGTCCAAGAGGAAGATCATCAGTATCTTGGTTCTGGAGCATGGGGATTGGTACATCGCTGAGATTCTCTCTCCGCCACCTCACTACGCAGGGACGACGGTGACTCAGCTCAAGGCTGCTCGGAAGTGGCACGAAGCCATGCGGGCAATCAAGACGCAAGCTGAGCTTCAAGGACTTCAGATCGACATCACGAAGTCGGTTGAGATCGAGTTGCTTCAAGCAGGGGGTGAAACTTGGCTGCCTCACGAGGGTGGGCCGCTGACGATGGAGCACACGGCGGCATTTGATCCCAATCGAGACGACATGCTCACCTTGGCGGCTTTGAAAGCACGGGTGGAGAACCATCGCAACTCGTCGGCTAGGCTAGCTCTTACGAAACCTCGATGGTGCCAGGTCCGGATCACGGTTCATACGACATGACCAAAGAACGAAACGCGGGGTTGGGATGACCATCGAGATTGTTCGCACGAGTTTTTTCCGCGAGCATTCCAAGACTCTAGCTTATGAGGAGCACAGTCCGGGGCGTGTTTGCGAGGCTCATTCGATCTGCGGCTGCACCGACATGGTGACGGAGCGACCTGAGGGCGAACCGGAAAGCGTTCAGCAGCAAGTTCTATTCAAGGGTACTCATCGAGGGCTCGAAGCTCAAGTCAGCCTTACAGACCAGACTCTCTGGTCTACCTTCCGTTGGGATCGTCATCCCGAGGATGAGTCTCTCCGGGTGGAGAAGTCCTCGTGGCAGAAGGATGAGCAGGATCACGCCTATTTCATCTTCGGACCTGACCTTGTTCGTATCGAACTAGCGATGCCAGGTTACGGATCGACGGACTACTTCTTCGGGAAGGTCTTTCTTGGCAACAAGGTGGACTTCTCGACGTTATACAATGGGCATTCACCTTCGAAGATTGTGGACGCCTCGAAGGTTTCTGCGGATGCCCTTTGGGTCCACGATTGTTCCTGGGGTCACGAGGCCATGCGGGTCTTGCAATCTAGCGAGGCCCAGGATTGGCGGTCCTGGTCTGGGGTAGCCAAGGACATCCTCGCTCAAACGCCATCCAGCCTCACAGAGGACGTTCATGTGCTCCGAGCGGCACTGGAAGCCTCTGGGGTCGAAAAGCTCGTAGCAGGGCTTCAGGAGTACCTAGCGGCCCTGCTTGGGGACTTCCGGCAGACGGAGACCTTTCGGCTGTGTGACGATATAGCTGAGAAGATCAAACCTCGACGTTGATAGATCGCCTACCACAGGCGTCTTACTTCAAGACAGGATCCGACAGGACTCGTCGCAGGGAGTGTGATCGGTTTCTACTTGATGGCCTTGCCCCGGCTGAAGTGGGGCTTGAGCTTCTTGCAGTGGCAGTGGGCACAAGTTCGAGGCCAGTGCTCGAAGTGGTTGTTGGGCGGGTGTCCACACTCACAATGAACAATGCCCAGTTTGAGGGCATCTTCAAGGGTCAACTTCACGACGTACTTTGCCATCTAGTCCTCATCAATCGAAGGGGAACCCGAATCCCTCAGGAGCGTATTTCCTCCAGAGTTCCTTGGCGGTCTTGGGAGGGAGGCTGGCCAAGATGGGCTTGATCCCGTCCATGTGACGCTCACCGGCTCCACAGACGCCTGGGGCATCGCTCATGTGGCACCACCAGTCGTGGCTTCGGAGTTCCTTTTCGACCTTCTCAACCCGGTCCTTGACGGAGCCAAGGCTTTCATGGAATTTTCGGACCAAGGCATCGACTTCCTTGGGCTCGTGGCAAGCACCAATTTCGACGATCCCGTTTGGAGTCTTGGCGTAGACGCAGTAGGTGTACGAGAACATGCCTCGGCTCATGAACAGGCCGAACCCGAGGCATGCTTTGGCGACCTTCTGGGCTTTGGCTCGTTCGACGATTAGGGTCTCTTCGGGGTGCCAGCAGCAGTCGATGGTGAAGGGTTCCTCCGGGAAGGCTTTCGCGAAGGTCTTCTTCACGACCACCACTTGAGCGACCCAGGTATTCGTGGCGAAGTTCATGCTCCACCCGCAGCGATGTTGTAGATTTTGGCGGGACAGGTGTGTTCGACCTTGGTCCGGGAGTTCACGTTGACCTTGTTGGCCTGCATGTAGCCAACGGCGTGTCCACGGTACTTCCCGTACTTCTTCCAGCAGCCGTGGATGAGGGCCTTGCCGGAGTTGGGAATGAAGGCTTCCAGCTCGGAGCTGTGCTCGTAGTCGATGACGCAGCCCTTGCCGGCCGAAGTGACAACCTCGAAGTAGGTGTCCGTCCAGGTGGTTGAATTGGTCGTGAAGGTCAAAGTGACTTTGAAGCACTCGGTGATGTGGTCGCCGACGTAGTCGAACCAGCGGGGGCGCTCCATGCGGTACTTGGAGAGGCTGATCGGTTCCCGAGACACGGTAATCTCGGTCGTCCACGAGGTGACCTTGTTTCGGGAGGTCTCGACGAAGGTAGAGGGGGTCATGCTCTGAGTACGTCTCTCTTGCCGTTCAATCAACCCTGACGGTGTAGTAGGGAGGCATGAGCCGCCAGTCCCAGGTTATCTGTCCCCGGGCACGAAAGACCTCCAAGGAGGAGGACACCCGGGACGAGCGAATCAAGAAGGTTGGGTTCAAGGCGAAGGAGTGGGCGGTTGTGGTCCGGGTCTTGGCTCGGAACAAGCGATTACGCCAGAAGTGGGCTAGGCATCGTTGATCCTGTCCCAGGCGGTCGAGGGTTCACTGGGAGGAGCCTTAGCGACCCTGACAGCTTCCGGGATGAGTCCGTTCGTTTCGAGTGCCTCGCAAGGAACACAGATGGTGACTGGGCGGCCCCAATGACTCTCGGGGAGAGTTTGGGTATGAATCCCGCAGTGCCGGCAGTAGTAGTACATGTCTGAGCCAGCATAAAGACTGGAGTTGTTGATCTGTTTACCTTGGTTCTCTCGATACCGGGTAACGAATGTCTCAATAGCGATTGTCTTGTCGAAGGACATTACCGAGATATACACCGATGGTGGATCCTCCGAAGCTTGTTCCTGAATGGATTGCCCAGAGGCGCAAAGATAGGAGCATCTGGAGATGGAGCCCACTGGGTAAATGTTGGTTCGCTCGTTTCGTGCGGGACGGTATGTACGTCGAGGTGATAAGTTCACTCGATGAAACGAAGACCGAAGAGGAAGCACGTATAGATGGTGCCCGTGTCATGGGAACAACGGATCCAAGTAGGAAAGGGGATACTTGCCTAGCGTGTGATCTCGAATCCGGAAGTGCGTGTGATTGTGATGAAAGGCTCGACGATGGTTGTTTTCGTTGCTCACCTAGACAGCACAAGCGTCCGCCATGTCCGCCCCTGTGTAGGAACTACAGGCCAAGTGTGTGGGAACGCCTTATTGGTGTAGAGCATCACCATGGATAATAAAGCTCTAGCGGAATATCTGGAAGTGTGATTCCAAAACAACCTGAAGCTCCCGACCCAAGCTCGGCTCAACGCTCTGGAGAAGAAGCTCGAAGAACTCCTGACTCCACCCCACTATGATCCGCCTTGGTTGAGCACCAAACGACTCCACGAGGAAGATCCTCCATGAAGACTTGCCGGACCTGTGGTCAAAGTCCAGCCCCGTACATGACAGGCGGACCTGAGTTGACTCCCGAAGAGCTGGAGGAGATTCGAGCTTTCCACGAGTCATTCAGCCCGTACTTCCACACGGGACATCTTCCTACTCGTTTGCTCCGGTTACCGATTCACCGCTACTGTGAGCGACACAAACCCAAGGACAGCAGGGTTAATCCAGCCGAGCCGTAATCGTACTCCGGGCATGATCAACAAGACTCGTCTAAATGAGGCGTTCAAGGCTCTTCGGAAGCATGGTTTCATTGCCCGGCAGAACTTCATGTGTTGTGGCGGTTGTGCAGGCAACAAGATCGCCTACGAGGCCGAGAAGCTCGTGGACCAGGGTAAGACCGTCGCTGGGGGAGTTTTCTACCACAAGCAGGCTGGGGATAATCTTCGGGAGGGCCGAAGTTTCTATGTGAACTTCGGTCGGATCGAGTCCATGAAGCATGGGGAGATCGGGACGATGACCGACGAGGAAATCGGTCGTTTGGTGGTCAAGGAGTTCGAGGCGGCTCGGTTGCGGGTCGTGTGGGAGGGGAACACGAACACAGCCATCCTGGTCGAACCGGGAGAGCCCGAGCCCAAGACGTCCTGGGAGCGACTTCAATGACCGAGGTTTTGGTTCAGAAGCTCACGGTGGTGACGGGGACACCTCAGAAGGAGATCGGGAGATACTTCCTGGTCGTGCCGATGGCCGGGGTTAAGCTTCGTGAGGGATCATGGTTGACCTTGGTTGACCGTGCGGGGCACAGGGCGACGGGTCGTGTGGAGATTAACCACGGCTCGCTGGTTCTGGACACCTCGGGTTGACCCCCGGGGAGCTGGGTTGATCCCTAGCTTGCCGGGGCGTACTCCGGGTATGAATATTGACCATGCTCTCGACTGGTTCTTGAACAGTCTCAACGAACTGGGCGAGAACGCCGATCCCGTGGAGGATTTGGCCTCTGTGATCGGCAATGTAGACTTGGCCCGTCATTTGATGAACGAGTTCAACCACATGCCTGTAGCTGACCAGGTGAAGTTCCAGAAGCCGTGCCTGTTTGATGTTTTCCAGCGGGAGTGCATCGGACGTTGGGTTGATTCCTACCCGGGTTGATCCCGTGTAACCAGGGACGTACTCCAGTCATGCCAGAAGCCCTTTACACTCAGGTTGACCTGTTGGAGCTGTTCCGGGATATCGAGCGAGCCATCCAGAAGAACGGCAAGTTCAAGGTTCTTCAGGACCCTGAATTCAAGATGACTCGACTGGGTTGTTCTTTCGTGGTGAAGGTCAAGCTCGTTGGAAGCAAAAAGCGTCTGAGCGAGATTAGTGGCTCGGGGGAATCTCCTTGGGAAGCAGCCGAGGATCTCATCAAGGGCCTGGACCACTGGGCAATCGCATGCCGTTGACTATTGACTGGATTGACCATGACCGAGAATGACCGCAAAGAGGCGCTCCAAGCCTTGTACGGTGTCCAAGCGCTTCGGCAGGGCATCGGCAAGCTCGGGCCGATGCTGAGGCGGACGAAGCCTGGTTCCAAGAAGCATCTGGACTACTGGAACCGACTGACTCAGATGGAGAACGAGGCGTCTGAGTTATCTTCCAAGGTAGCTTTGTTTTTGAAGCTTATCCCGCTCGGGGTAGAGAGAGAAGGTTGACCCATGCGAGTTATCAGTACACGACAAAACATCGACAATTGGTCCTATGAGGTCACCTGTTCCGACTGCGAGTCGAAGCTGGAAGTGTCTGCCGGAGACTTGAAGAGAGTCGATGACCCCCGGGATGGTAACTACGCCGTCTGCAAGTGCCCTGTGTGCGAGAGGAATATCACTCTTGACCACGTGCTCATCCCCCGGGCGCTCTGGGTTCGACTGAAGGGTTGATCAGGATAATCCGGGGTCGTATTCGGGACATGTCGAACGCTGAACGTGACGTTGCACATCGAATTCGAATCGAGGTCACCCGGCATGCCATCCGCTGGACCTCGAACATCCTGGCGGAGGTTCTTTCGAACCACGGGAAGGTTCTTCCAGACCAGATGCGGAACAGCATTCTGGCAGCGATTTCGGCCCTAGCAGAGGTTGATCGGGATAACCCGGAGGCGTAGTAAGCTCATGGACAAATGGAGTGTTCTCCAGGCGGCCTTTGGGCTGATTTCGGCTGAGGAAGCCGAGGCGGTCTATGAGGCTCTGGGACAGTTCGTGGAGAACACTGAGGAGCAGGTAGAGCTGGAGGCCGAGGAGGGGCTGGAAACGGCCCTGGCAGGCAAGCTCGGGGCAGCCAAGGGGCTTCTGGACAGGATGGACGGGGCCTATGCGGCCCTGGCTGGTTGATCCAACCCACGGTGGAGCGTAATCAGGTCATGGACAACATCACGGACATCAAGAAGGGCGACAAGGTTTACTTCGGCCGGAATTTCGGGGAGAGGACCCTCGGAGAGGTCGTCAAGGTGAACCGGGTCAAGGTGAAGGTTCGCCAGTTGGAGTCCCGGGGTACGTACAAGTCGCACCCAATCGGGACCGTCTGGACGGTGCCGGTCAGCTTGCTCACCAAGGCGGATTCGGTTTCGGCAGTTCCGGCTCCTCGGGTGATGCCGGTCGAGGTCCAGAACCGTCTTCGGGACAACCAGGACCGGGACTTCGCTTTCATGCGGGGTGTCGAGGCTCCGAAGGTCAAGCGTCCCGATGCGGACATCCTGACCGAAATCCGGGGCATCTACTGCAATCTCTCGCCCGAGAACCTGCATTGTGATGGGGAGATTTCCCGCTCGGCAGCGGCCCGAAAGGGTGCGGCCCTGAATCGTCGGCTTCGTGAGTGCTTCACGGAGTTGGGTCGTCGGGTTTCGGAAGGCGAGGCGTTCGGTTATGGGCGATGAACCCATGAGGGCCTTCGAGTTTAGCCAGGGTGATGATCCCAGTGACTACGTAAAGGGTTACCGAGCTGGCTTCAAAGCTCACGGACTGTCTGAGAGAAGCATGTTGGAGGAGGAAGCATGATTGGCCGACCTGGACCCTTTGCGAAAAGTCGCGTCCTTTCGATGTTGATTGTCGGGAAGGCATACTTCACCATCGGAAAGTTTCTGCTCAAGGAAGCCAGAGAAGATTTGGCGGTCCACTGGGCCATTTTCAAGGATCTCTGGTGATGTTGACCCGGAGCGAAATCCAAACGTTGGCTGATCGGCCCGGGGCCAAGCGGGTGGCTGTGAGAAACTTCCTCGGGACTTTAGAGGGGTTGACCTACGAGGCTGCTCTCTCGAACCTCGAATTGGACACACGGCTCTACCGTTGGGAGTACCCGACGAAGCAAGCAATCCGGGATGGGATCTTGCTACATTTCGAGAAGACTTTCTTCGACCGGCTCATGGCTTCGGATGGTTGATTGACTCTAAGCCCCAACGTACTCAGGTCATCATGGGATTCTTCAGTTATCTCTGCAAAGAATGTGGTCATCCCCTTCTGTGTGCTCAGGCAGCGGACAAGGGGATCAATGACTGGATGACTCAGGCGGTTGCCTTGACTCCACGAGGCGGTCGGGTGATCGGTGCGTACGACGGCTACGGGTCGGTGGGGGGCTGTGAGGATCTGGGCTGTGAGGATCTGGACAACACGGCTTGTCTTCACGAAGCTTGTTGGGAGGTTGCTGGCAAGCCCGAGTGGTCCCATTACGGCTCAGTGAGCCATTTTGCTCCGGACCAGGGTTGGTTCTTCGACGACGGGGCTCACGACCTGATCGACCCACGCATCAAGGAAGACCGTGAGGATCTCTTGCGGAAGGGTATCGCGGCTCGGACGAAGGCTCGGTTCGATGCTCGGGCACGTGAGGTTCATGACTGGCTCCACGACGACGAGCCTCTGGATCCGGAGCGTGCGCCTTTCGAACATCGCTTCAGTTACGGCAAGTGCTACAAGGATGGCAAGCGTCTCGCAGGTAAATTCTACCTGACCGACAAGTGGTCGCTGGTGAATCTGCCAGAGAACTTCGACGGCACCGAGGACGAGGTTCGATCCGTGCTCGCCAAGCATTGGGACGAGTTCGTCGAGAGTGACTACTGCAAGAAGCTCCTGGCTCGTGCAACGGAACTTCACGTGGAATCTAAGCGGAAGTACCTGGAGGATCTCAAAGTGAATGGCCGCTACGAGGTCAGCTACGGTCCTTCATTAGCAAAGGGTGACATCGTCGAAGGTCACAAGTGCAGCCGGGATCTGTTCAGGATCACGGACAAGATGACCTACAAAGACGTTGTCGTGTTCGACTACGAGGGCACTCCTCGGGAGTTTCCGGAACGTTCTTCGGAGTGGGACGCTCGGGTTGAGGAGAACCGTGCTGATGCTCGGGCACGTCATGCCAAGGCTGATGCTGAAGCGACTCGACTCAACGCTGAATGGGCGGGCAAGGGTTATCCTGCCGAGTTTCCGGAAGGTTGATCCTGTCGGGGTAGGAGCGTACTGAAACCATGGACACTTTCCGTTGTAACCACTGCGGTTTCGAGACCCCGGACAAAGGCAGGTTCGTTCGGACGAACTCGGATGGGGATCACGTTTGGCTGGAGATGTGCTGTCCACAGTGTTTCCGTGCGAATCCAGCGGTCAGTCTCGTTGGTAAGTCACCGTTCAGCCAAGAACCTATGTGGGGGTTGGAGACGACGAACCATGGGCTCTACGTTTGGGCTTCGACGAAAGGTGGGGGACGGACTGCGGCTGCCATGATTCCGGATCACCAGCTTGCGAAGGCACCGGCTTCCTTGCTGATCGAGGATGAACCCGGGACTATGATGGATCTCCACCGTCGGCTTCGTGAGCAAGGCGTTGTCCGGAGCAAGGCTTTCCACGTCGAGTATGAAAAACTCGCACCCCTAACAGATAATCCCGTTCTCTCGGAAGAGGTCGAGAAAGCCCGAAAGCGGAATTTAGTCGGCCCGTACGATCCTCGGAGAACCTTCGATGGTCCGTCGCTGATGGCTCGGGTGGCATGATGCCTGCGATGACCCTCAGCAGGCTTCGAGAGGTTGCCATTCGCAACAAGAGCGTGAACGCTCACCTGGCTTCGGCCTGGTGTCTTCGGTGGCATGACCCCTTCTGGCTTGCAGCCTGGGAGCGGTGGTGTAAAGCACGAGCGGCTTGGCACAAGACCTGGCCTTACGTGGACATGATTGCTTTCCGTCATGAGGAGTACGGGGTCTACAACCCCAAGGCCGAGTTGATCACTGACCCAACCAAGGCAGTTGTGGCTCGGGAATACATCGAGGCTCGTGAAGCCTACTTGGCTGCGAACAAGCTCTATCCGGAAGACGACGACTGAACGGAGTTAACATGTCCCTTTCAGCACTTTTCGACAATCACACTGTTACCACCACCAACGGCCAGAAATTCACCGGAGAGGAGAGCGCCAAGCTCTACGCTCTTATTCACAAGCGCTTCGGCTATGACCGTGTGCAGACAGCTCAGGCTGTTGCTCGTCTCATGGAGTACAAAGGCACTTCAACCGAGCCGAGCTACGTTGATCAGGTCATCGAGCTGGCCAACTACGGTCGCACCCTTTTGAAGGGAAACGCATGATTCATCTTGTTCGTTACATCCTCGGAGGGTTGTTCTTGACAGCTTGCGGCAGGTACGTCTCCGGGCCGGGTGTCACGGCCTTCCCGCATGAGGCAACCTGCAAGGTCTGCCGCAATGCTTCCTCGTAGGCTCGTAGTCGAGCACCCATTTGACGTGCAGGAAGTCCTCGGTTTGCGAGGGTTCTCCGAGGAAGTCGTGAACGCGATCTGGCTCATTCACGATATGGTTCCGAGGATGAACCAGACCCAACGGGAGATCGAAGTTCTCCAGGCCGAGAAGAACTCTCAGGCATCACTTTTCAAGGCAGCGACCCCGGAGCGGAAGAAGGAGCTTCAACAGCGAGGTATCGAGATCAAGGCTACAATCGAAGCCAGGAAGTCCGAAGTCGAGAAGCTTAAAGCGGAAGTTCAGGCGGCCGAGCTGGTTTTGCCAAACATCCCCCATCCAGATGCCCCTTTGCCAAATTCTCTTCAGGGTGAGCAGCTCGAATGGAAGCGGTTGATGCTCCGACGAGTGCATCGAATCATGACCGACCTGGAGCCATCCTGATGGACGAAGACGAACTCAAGTATGCCTGGGAACACGACCTCAAGCGGGTCCGGGACGAAATGGTCCGAGAAGCCCGTTGGGGCGTCGAGGACGATGGGGATGAGGGTTGGGCCTGTCTGGACTGGGAAAGCCTCCCCTTGGACCTGCGAGGGGCCTTGGCGCCTATGATCAAGGCCCGGTTGGCAGCCATGGAAGCCGAGGACCCGGGTTGATTCTAGCTTAGGAGAATCGTAGTCCAATCCATGACTATCTACTCGAAAGAAATGCTTCGAGCCCTCGGGGTCGGGGTGGACCGGCTGAATGATGGGGACCTCCGGGATCGGGCTGCGGCAGATGCCGTGGTTGGTCAGTTGCGCCGAGAGGGCTATCTCTACGAGTCCGGTAGGGTCCTGAGTCTCAACGCTTGCTTGGTGAACGGCCACATGCACCCGGACGGTGCCTGGTCGAAAGACCTCACGGAAAGGGAAAGGGAATCCGTGATCCTGGCCCTGGGGGCCTTGTTCCCGGAGCCATCACAGCTCATCGTGGAGAATCGCTTCATGGAGCTTCCGGAAGTCATGACCAACACAATGGCCGACTTCATCCGGAATACCCGAATGGCTAAGGGTCTTCGTTTCGAGCCTGTCGATTTCGAGGAATAATGCCAAAGAAGTTCACCGACGACGAGATTGTGGAGAAGCTCGTTTTCTGTTTCCACATCTACCCGAACTACCGAGTGGACTCCCGGGGACCATCTGGTCTTCTCATGGACATCATCGAGAACCTTCGTCCAGACGTCGCCGAGGTCATCCGTGAGGTGGACGCCGACGAAGCCTACAGCAAGTTCTTCAGCGAGGACGGTTGAAATGGCTGCCGCTCGACGTCGTACCCGAAGCAGTGTGACTTCCGGTTACTACTTCATTTTGGACCCTCACACCCAAGACGAAGTGATCGTGTACATGACCGATGCGGAATACTTCGATCGGACAGGGTTTCAATCAGATTGGCACATCTCCGAAACCATTGCAGTCCCGCCTGGGCTCAGCGAATATGGTGAGGGCATTTTCTCATCCTCGATGAGCAGGGCAGAAACAGCCACAATTCTTCTTCAAAACGGCTTCAGGACGTCGATGTTGTTTAGGGAGTTGATGGTGGGTGGTCGCCCGAACATCCGGACGGTAAATCTGACCGAGGGTGAGTCTCGGCGACGACGTTTGACCGATGGTGAGTATTTTGATCTCCATCCAGGTGAAGCAGGGGATCCTATCAACCTCAGGATTCAAGGAAACCAGCCCGACCCTGGCAGGACTCCGGCCCGACCGTGGTACGAGCGATTGGACGAGGAGAAGGACTGATGGGCTACTCCATCGGGATTCACGTCCGGAGCAAGGAACTCCAGAAGAAGATGCTGGCCTTCATGGAGAAGGAGTACCGGCCGCATTGGAAGATCCGGGATCTCAGGAACTACACGGATTGCTACTCCAGTCCACCTCAAGCGGATCTCGATTACTTTCAGGGCAAGTGCATCATCGGGATGGACTTCAATGCCTCTGGGTTCGAAAGAGGATACGTCTTTACCCTGGTTCGTTGGATGGCACTCAAGGTAGCCAAGACTCGTCGGGTCTTCAAAGAACCGGAGGTCACCTTCGCCGAGCCGGTCCCATTCATGATCTACGATGGTTGTGATTCCTGGCCCGTATTGCTCAAGCCTCTCTCGGAAGTACCTCAGAAGGTTCGGTGGTGCTGCGTTGACCGATACGGAATGAAGCTCGATGTCACCCAGGCAGAGGATTACGTGTTTGAGCTACCGGACATGAAAGCTTTCGAGAAAGCCCAGCGTGAGGCGTGCAAGAAGCACGGCATCAATCCGGACAACTGGCCCAAGGATGAGCCTGAGGGAGTCCGCTGGAAGATCCGGGACACCCGAATGCGTCTTCTTTGGCCACAGGTGAAGGTCGTCCTGGCTCCCATGCGAGCTGAGATGAAGCGACTCGACCGGGCTTGGTTCAGGCTCTAGAACATCGTTCCGGGGCCGAGGAACTCTTTGAAAGCTCGGACCATGGCCGTCTGAAGCTTCCTGGCATAGCTCGGCTGACCGACAGCGTTCATCAAAGCCACGCCGAACGCTCCTGCCTCGACGATACCGTAATCAAGATTGGCGGAAATCTGGCTGATATGCTTTTGAAGCTTGGCCTGGTCCACATCTCCCTTGACGAGAGGACTCAGGATCGATTCTGCGATACCCGATTCCTTATGGGCATTGACATCGGTCAAGACCTCCCAGACGAGCACAGCGGCCGTTGGAGCATCTTTCTTGATCTTGACCGCCATGGCCTGAGCTTGACCGGAAAGCTCGGCTACGAGGTCGGCAAAGGCTTCCGTAGCGCTCTTGGCACCTTCACCCTCGGAGGGAGCAAACTCGGCAAGCTCATCCTTGAGGGCATCGAGTAGGATAGCATTGACTCTCTGTGCTTTGGTCTGTTGGCGGGTTCGTTGAAGCAGGGCAACTCCGATTCCTGCTGCCTCAACGGAGCCTTTCTCACGACCGGGGGTCAGGCGACGTGCGGCTTGATCTCCCAGTCGGTGAACTTCTTGACTGGCATCCAAGCCGGCACTGGAGTCCAGGAGGTTCCAGAGCTTCTGAGCTACTGATTCGCCCGCTCTTTCACGAAGAATGAAATAGCAGAGACCTCCGGCTACAGCCTTGGGGTCATCTTGGTACGACTCCTTGGAGACCATTCGCTTCACGGCCTTGAGGAGTTCATCGACAATGTGTGCCTTCGCCCCGAGCATATCTGGGAGCCACACGTTCTCGGCTGCGGCTTTTTTCTGGTATCGAGCGGCAACCCGATGAGCGAGTATGGCACTATCGCTGATGTCTTCTGGGGCTGGAAGCGGAATTGGGTCAAGCAGGTGTTCGTAGTCCACGAGGGCTCCTTCGTATCCAACACCTAGCCCGGCTAAGCACAAGAATACCGGCCTGGCTTCAGTAGTGCCTATCGCTCTGAATCCCGAGCCGGGTCAGGTCGTTTTCCCCGAGGCGATAGGTCTCGCTTGGGATAACATGCTCGAACATGAACTTGTAGTAGATGACCTGGTTCGAGTGTTTCTGGATCGCCTGCTGCATGTTATCCTTCGGAGTGACTGTGGAACCCTTGCCGAGCTTCTTGGCCTCCTCGCCGAGAGCTGCTTCGAGCTTCTCCAGCCCTTCGAGCTGAGAGGTGTACGCTTCCACCTTGCCTTGGTGGTACTTGAGACGGCCTTCCAGCATGCTCTTCAGCTCGGCACTCGACACGTCGATGAACAATCCTGTGATCATGGAAACCTCCGGAAGCCCATTCTACACCGACGAAGCATTCCCCAATCGGTGTCGATGGGTTCGTTTTCTGTTCCGGGTGGTGGTGGTGGGTTTGCCTCGTACTCCAGCTTTCTGAATTGGTCGTACATCGTAGCCCTCCCATCTTCAACGTTGTCCATTTTCAGGGCCAGTTCATTGAGTGCATGGTCCCAGCCCGGTCTTTCGACGGACAAGTGAGCCAACGCCAGGATCATCATCTGGCGATGTTCTTCATCGATCTCTATCTTCATCGGGGTCTTCGTTGGCAATCCGTGCCAGCACATCGGCATGGCACGGGAGTGGAGCACACCAACAACCGAGAATCTTGCCTCGGAGGTTTGTCCGCACATCCTCCAGAAGTTCCGGTTGTCGTAAGAGCCAGTCCTCGAATAGACGGATGACCTCGGTTCTGTTTCCGTCTACGCCTTCCCGAAACAGGTTGCCGTACAGAGAAGGTCGTCCCACATAGACATCGTGGTGTTGTTTCTTGCAGTGAACGACCCACTTGCTCATGGCGCTGTTGAGTGATTACGCAACTCGTCGATTGTGTAGATCCCAGCAGAGAAGAACACACCTTGGATGAAGCCTAACCATCTCATGGCTTTCTCGACTTGGCCATGGGAAACAAACTGGATTCCTTGCTCACACATCCACATGGTGTGAGCAAGGACTCTTTCCTTGTCGTTCGGATCGAGGTTAGCAGTGTCCTGCTTTTTAGCGGGGTAGTGCTCACCCCACTGAAGCAAGTACCGTACGAAGGTGATTCTCAGATGATCCTGAGTCACGGCTAACCACCTGCCATTGGTCGGGTGAAAATCACACGACTGGCTGACGGGTCGAAGTTCGTGAGCATCTCTCCATCTTCGTTCATTGCCTTAGGAGCTGTGAACAAAAGTCGGCCCTTAGCATCGAGGTCGAAGTCCTGGACGAGCTTGCCTTTCGTCCCAAGGCGAGTGAGCTTGAAGGCTCGATAGCCCTTCGAGGTCAGAGTATCGAAGAGAAGTCTAGCGGCTTCGATCTCTTCCTCTCTCTTGGGGTTCCAGATGTGCTTGGTGTCTCCCTCGGGACCAAGAACGCTAAAGACGCCCAGTTCTTCAGGGAGATCTTCGAAGTCGGTTTGGCAGGTTTCCAGCTCCATAAGTGGCTCCTACACCGGGTCGGATCGGTGTAGGGGTTTGAGCGGCATGAAGCTCATCTTGGAATGGCTGGAGGATGGGAAGATCCCAGTGATGGCCACTACTCCGGGTGAGATTTGCCATTACATTCACCAAGAAGACTATGGCAAACCATTGGAGTGGAGCAAGGGCAGAGCGGGGAGAAGATTCCCGGTGCAGCTCTTCGAAGAGCGCATCGATCGATTCCTCAAATTCCTCGCCAAGGGTCTTCCTGTAAAGGATGATGTCCTATACCTGCCCATCCGGTCTTGCTTCGAATTGGAGGGCCTAGAAGGCATCAATCTCATCATCGGAGCAGCTCTCTTCCCATGTGAGATCCCAGAGCCCAAGCCAGGGTTCATCATGCCTTACGAGCACGTCGTCGAAGGAGACCTGGCGCTCATCCAGCGGTTCTGTCTTCTGAACCGTGAACCTGACGAACCCCAAGAAGAAGTTCTTCGCAAGCCATGGGTCTGGATGCGGACTCGGCATCAAGCATGGGTTGAACGTCAGAAGTTGCGGGAGGAGAGCGAGGCTAGAAGTTTGCGGCTTCTCCTCTCTTGTCTCGACGAAGAACAGAAGCGAGAGATGCGTGAGACGAAGCGCTTCAAGATGTTCGGTCGAAACGGGAAGAAGTATCTCGTGACCTACCGTCAGCACGGGAACGTTTGGCTATTGGATGAGAACGAGAAACCAGTGATGAACTACTGCATCGTTGTCGAGGATGTACCGATCTATGATCAGATGCTCTCGCAGAAGTTGCTTTTGGAGCATGACCCGATCTCATTCTTCGAGACGGCGAATGCGACGACAGTCAAGACGAACGTCGAGTCCGACGACGTGGAGGAGCTATTTCGACCGAATGAGCTGGAGCCTGTCCAGGAATCATCCGGGCTGCGGCGCTGATTATGTCATTGTCTTCATCTGCCAGATCAGCAAAAGGACGCATGTCGGCCTCACTGATTCTGGTCCACTTTCCACTATCTCGATCCCGAGTCAAGACACACGCAAATTTCGGGAAGCTGGTGACAGTGGCTTCCCGGATGCCGTTCGGCCCTTCGGGAAAGTTGTTCTTGATCCTCTGGAAGACTTCCTCGGCTGCCTCTTCAGGAGTTGCAGCATTCGACTCGAAAGCTCCACCAGCCCAAACTTCTCCACGGAATCCTACGAGCATCCCCCGAATCTACACCGCTCTGGAATAGTTCGTTTGAGCGAGAACCCGAGCAGCTAGGACTTTCCTTCGGGACTTCGAGGTTTGACGCCAGGACTTCAGACCCGGAGAGAATCGAGGTGGAAGCTCCTCGTAGGTAACGCCCTTCAAAGAGCATTCCAAATCGGCCGCTTTCTTGAGGGCACCCTCGGCGAAGTGTGAAATCCACCAGGCAAGGAATTGTGTCAACGTGGTTGCCATAGGATCTCTTCTCCCAAGTACACTGTGACGTTGTCCGGGATGAACCGCACGAGGCTGTAAGGATGATTCCAGACAATGAGCCCGGCCTTCACGTATCCCCAGAAGCGGGAGACGGGACCGATGATGTAGGTCTCGTCCCGGAAGATGGACGATTCCACGACTAGAATGTACTTGCCGGTCCACTTCGGTTTCGGCAACTTGTCTCGATAGGGTCCCATCCTCACCCCATTGCCGTGACGACGATGTAGGTCGTGAGGCGGATTCGAGCGTCCTCGCTCGGGCCTTTGTTCTTGACCAGAAAGTGCTTGGTGATCTCGACCCAGATTGGGAAGTTGTGGTTTGAGGTGACCCATTCTCGGATGCTCTTTGACTCAACGTGAGTCAAGGCTTCCTTGAGGAACTTCTTGGCGGCGGTTTTGGTCATGGCCTGAGTACGTCCTTGGCGAGCGAAATCAACTACCACAGCCGAGCCAGTTCCAGACGTCCTGGGGGATGTACTCTCGGACGAGTGTGTCCAGACCCCAGATCATTAGCCGGGCCTCGTTGTATTTCCCGGTCCGGATCATGATGGCGATCTTGCGGAGGTTTTTACAGTCCGCAGAAATGGTGGCCCCGTACTTCTTCGCCGGATAGATGTCCCGGTACTTGCGGGCAACTTCACGAACCTTTTCGGCAGCGAGCTTGGGAGTCATCGGGTCCATGCCCTGAGTACGTTACCCCAGAGACAGGATCAACCTCCGGTGTACTAACCTAGGGACGGGTTGATCCTAGATATCCCTGGACGTATTGAGGTCATGAGCTACTACGCCAACACGCTTTTTCCGACGGTTACGGCTGTTTTTGAGGACGCCCGGGAACTTCCCACGACTTCCAAGGAAGCAGCGGACAAGATCCGTGCCGCTGGCTATCCCAAAGAGGCGGATGTCGTCGAAGCTCTCTCCGACAAGGATCTCCTGAACGTCTACGAGTGGGCGGGTTTGGTTTCCAAGGGCGGCTCGGAGAGCGACGCCTGGGACATGGCCGAAGCAGAGTGGGGCTGATGTCCTCCGAAGTCGTGAAGCCGGGGGAGATTGTTACACAGAAGCCTGAGAACCGCTCCGAGACAGTGCCTCGGGACGAGAAGCCCTTTGAGATCGGCCAGTGGTACTGGGTGAAGGACAAGAAGAAGTCCTGGTTTGGTTGCATCATCCACGTGGGCTCGAACTATGTCGAAATGAGCGACATCTACGAGGGGACTTGTCGGATTCATTTCGACGAGTTCGATAAACTCTGCACGGCCGAAGCCGCACCGGACAAGGTGATCCAGGAGCACATCACGAAACACCAGACGGAAGTCAACCAACTCATGGGTCGGGTGTCCGAGATCACGGCTCGTCTCGGCGTAAGTCCTTCCCCGGAGCTATCTTCTGGTTCGGAGACGCAAGCTCTTGCCCGAGTCACGGACGGCCAGGACTACGGTACGTACAAGGCCGCTCTCGTGAAGGCCAAGAAGGATCTTCTTCCAGACCTCTTCAAGAAGATCGAGAAAGAGCATGAGGAGCTTGCTCATTGGATGAAAGCCAAAGCTGTTCCCTGGGAAGCCCAAGTCGAACAAATGAAGGGCGTCATCGGGCACATCGACGACAGGATCTTCAACGTCCGCCTGTACGCCGGGCTCACCGAGGAGGTTGAGCTGATTGCCGATGGGGAGCCGGCCGAGTTGGGTGAGAAGATCCGGATCCTTCAGCGTCGGCTCTACATGGACGAGGAGTGCCTGGCTCAGTACGAAGTCGGCGGGATGGAGTTCAAAGACATCTCTGAGTTCGATGAGTGGCTTGTTCGACCGAAGAATCGGGATCGATTGCTACCGTTCCCTCGTTGTCTAGTATCCTTTAAGGTGCGTCGGCACATGAAGGAGCGGGCGAGCTTCGGGTCTTTCATCGATCTCTGGAAGATCATCGAGAAGATCAAGCTGGATGAATACACGTTCCTCTACATCCGGAACGGGGAGAAGATCTACCGGATGGGGTGCGATCTGGAGTTTGGGTCGAAACTCTTCCCCGACATGGACCATCAGTCGCTTACAGGCAAGCTTTGGGCGAAGGTCACCGACTCGTCCGGTCACGTGGACAAGATCGTCACGGACAACCAACTCAAGGGTCTCCACGAGGATTACCTCCGGGAGAAGACCGAGCACAAGGCCAAGAAGAAGGACCACGAAGAGAAGCACGCTGTCTGGGAGGTAGCCAAGAAGACGGCCGAGGAACTGGGGCAGGAGTTCAAGGAGCGTGAGCCGTGGTTCACGGATCACTTCTGGGCGAAGGACCCGTCGGACGAGTACGAGGAGTTCGAGCCGAACAACATTTACTATGACGACATTCGGGGCAAGGTCGCCTCTGATATCAAGCACCACAACCGGATTGGGCTCATCCTTCAGGGCCTCTTGGATCGTTCCCCGATCTTGCATCCTCATCCGCCGTGGAAGATTTGGACGATGGACGGTTTCCGATCGGCTTTGGAGTTGGTCTACGACGAGAGCCGGGCTCTCGTGGGCGGAGAGAAGCCGGACTTCGAGGTGTATCGAGCAAAGGCGAACATGAGCCTCAAAGCGGGCTCGGTGACGGTCGGTCAAGAGATCCTTTGGGAGGAAGCCGAAGCCGAGAAGCTCGCACAGGATCCCCGACGGAGTGATCGGTACAACCCGAATAGGTACCGGCCCTACGGCAATCCGGGTCCGGGCACGCTTGCCAAGCTGGTGAGCTACGAGCCTAGGGTCAAGCGTTGTGTGTACGCCTGGCACCGAGAGGGACAGTCTTCATCGACCTCCGGCCAAAAGCTTCGGACGACGTTCTCTTGCGAGGTCGAGAAGGTGTTCAACGTGGACGCCTATAAGCCTGGCGACTTCCACAAATTCTTCGACGACCCCCGGACTCGGGAGGAGTACCTGGAGTGGGCGCCGATCTTGCTTGAAGCCGAGGAGTATCATGCGGGCAATCGGCAGGTCTCTGATCCGGTCCCTCCCAAACCCAAGGTAGTCAGTAGCTACGAGGGTCGGCGGGCTTATGAACGTCAGAAGCAACGGAAGCTCTTCCTGGGCAAAGCAGTCATTCTCCGGGAAGAGATCGAAACCAAGGGCGGCAAGATCTACGAGAAGGGAACGCTCTGGCGGGTCGTCTTGGCGAGCAACGGGTTCACCATCGTCGAGATTGAGAAGGATGGGTCTCGCAAGAAGGATGGCGGCTACGTCCGCTGCGTAGCTGGTAGTGGTCTAGTCATCGATCCAGACATTCCGCCTGAGCCAGGTTGATCCCTGGCTTCTTGAAACGTAGTGATGTTTGCTGAGGAGAGAACATGAACACAACTGAATCAGAATCCGACGAGCTAGCACGACTGCGGGCCGAAAACGTTGCCCTGAAGGCAACCAAGACGAAGGAAATGTCCTTCAAGGTCTCCGAGAAGGGAGCTGTCTCCGTCTACGGTCTTCAGCGTTTCCCCGTTACTCTCTACAAAGAGCAGTGGCTCCGAATCTTGAACGAGGGTGGTCGCTTGCGGGCTTTCATCACGGACAACGAGAAGTCTTTGACGAGCAAGGGCAACATCGGCTTGATACACCTATGACGCTGGCTAGCAAGGAAAAGAAGGCAATCGCAGCGCTTAGGAGACTTGCAGTACGCTGGCCATCCACGTTGATGGTTGTTCACTCGGGTTCTTTTGGTTCCGCACTTCTGATCAAACAGATAGACCCAAACGAAGATCATCGTGACATCATCGAGCTGGAAACGATCGCCATTATCTGGGGGTTCAATGCCGACTCAAGTGCGTAAACGAGATCAACATGATGGACGGGAACCCGAGCTTCGAGTGCTTCGAGAGCATCCCGAGAGATACGCCAGAATCGCTCGTCAGGTTGACCTGGCGATGAGTCTCTTCTCCCGGCATTGCACCGGGCCTGGTTGCGACGAAGGTTGTCCTTGTCCTCGCCATGCGAGGATTCCCCAGGTGGTGGATCGCTATCTTCAGCTCAAGGAGAAGTCCAAATGGCCGATCTGATTGTTGCGCTACGGGCTGCTTCCCAGGCGAAGGTGGACGAATCTCTTCGACCAGTCTTGGAAAGAGTCACTGAGTTGCGAAAGAGCTTGGAGAGCTTCGAGCGAGCTGCCCGGGAGGAGTCCGAGGGAGGCGTCATCAACGAGGCACTTCGGGCACTGGGTCAACCTCTGCTGGAGATGACCTCTGACGCCTCAGTCGAGAAGTATCAGCTACGGACAGCTCTGGCTGATCTATTGTGTTTTTTGGGGGATGATGACCCTGTTTCGAAGCAAAGACCTGAGCCAGTTGCCGAGGAACCTTCAAGTCCTCCCGAACCCGAGTCAGTTCCGGAGCCAATTCCCGAGCCGGTCGTAGTTCAACCGAAACCGGCTTCTTTGAAGCTGAAGACCAAGCCGACGCCGGAGCCTTCCACTCTCAATGTTGACCGAGCATGGAAGCTAATTCGAGAGGTTGAAAACTTCGCCGAGACAGACTTCACGAAAGAACACCCCATCCGACTTCAATATCTCTTTCAGGCGTTCGCTGCCGAGTGCCGCCATCTCATGGAGCAGTTTCCGGTAAGTCACGAAATGCTCGACACCCTCGGGGAACGAGTCATTCGCACGGTCACCCGATTGAAGTCTGCTACGGGGGTCCAACCATTCATCAAAGGACTGGCTTTTTCCTCACAGAGCAAGTCCGAAAATTGGTACCGCATTGCCTCGGAAGCTCGGAAGAAGGTCCAAAAGTTCGATCAGGATGCTGCTGAGTCTCCCTCGTCTTCTCGCAAAACTACCCCTAAGACGAATGGTAAGACGAACGAAGCTCCCCCAAAGGTCAGCTACACCTGGCCTGAATTGCCCATGCTTCGGAAAATGATGGCGGACACTGGTTGGCCATTACTCATTGTTGGGGGGTCTTGGCGAGATCAACCGAAACTCGACACGATCAAAGAGCGGTTTGGAGTCGAATGTGAATGGATCAACTTCAGTTCGAACAATGCCCGGATCTGGGATGCTGTGGCGGATCGGATCGTTTTAGGGAAGATTGCCGGAGCCATGCTGGTTGAGGGTTTCATGTCTCACAAGGCGTACCGTCGAATCATGAAGGCTGCTGATCAGAATCCAGGCGTCCCCATTTCGATGGCGGGTAAAGGCGGGGTGGCCGCCTTTGAGGAAGCTCTGAAAGGGATCGAGCGTCAGATCGCTATCTTGGTTTGCAAAATCCCTCTGATCGAGGCTAAGTGATTCCTTCTATCATCCAGGACTAATGCAATGGACCCCCTCGTCAAAAAGGTCGCTGAGAGATACGCTTCCACCCCGCAGGAGTGGGAGCTAGGCGGGGATATGATCGACAAGGGGATGGCTCACCCCGCCTTCAAACGCATCCAGGATGCCTGGAAGGATGTGGAAGAGGCCCTAGCGGATGCTCAACGCCAGAGTGCTGGCCTCAAGAGAATCGGTGTCGGCCGAACGGAGGACCCGACGCTCATCGGAGCAAAGGTTATCCCTGCTTTGCAGGATTACGCCAGAGAGGTCGAGCTGATCGCTAAGCAGCTCAAGGATCGACTCGGAGTCTAGCGTGTTCTCCGATCCAGAACAGCAACCGGGCTTCACGGAAGATCCCGAGCAAAGGGATACAATCCCTTCTCTGCCTGCGTTCAAGGCTGAACAGGCTCTTGATACGGAGGTAGACTTACCTCCTATCTCCGAAGACAGGCTAGGGTTTGAAAGTTTCCAGCCGTGACCGGAATTCGGAAATGATCTCGTTGGCTCGCTGAAGTCCAAAGGAAAAGACCGCTTCCTTGAGCCACGCTCGTTCTGCCGGTGTGAACGAGGTCTTTGACGGCTTCCGCACCAGCTTGGATCGAGACCGAACAGGCTTGCGAGATTTCGCAAGGCCCTCACTGGATCGAACGACATAGATCAAGTTCTTACTGAACTTGACACCCTGCTTTTCGGCCAAGGCAGTGATCTCCGCAGGGGACTTCTTCAGGTGTTTCCTGATAAAGGCCGAGGCGGAAGGGGCTGCTGTTTTGGGGACAGTTTTCTTTGGCATGCCCATGAACTACACCAATTCGGTGTAGAGGATAGTTACATGATCAAGCTTTCTATCTCAGACATCTGTTCCGCTCTTCGGCCTCCGACCATCGGAACCCGGGTTCTCCGGGATGCTGAACACTCCTTCATGGAAGTCGTTTGCCAGGCTATCGAGGCCCACGATTTCACGAAGGATCGGGTTCGGGGCCAAGGGTTCATCCAGTGCTCAGCCGCCCTACCTTTCATCTCAGCCGGGGCTGGTCGGAAGAGTTCGGATCCAGACAAGTATGTCTGTCGGGAGCACCGGGGAGTTGTCTCAGCCTACCTCAAGCGGGAGTTCGCTGAGCCAGCCACGGGATGTGCTCTGGTGGTCTACACCCGGGATGCCTATTTCCGGGATCCCGATGTGACCCCTGCCGAAGCCGCTAGGATCGATTCTGAGGGGGCGACCCATGTTTTGGTAGCCGTGCTTGGGTTCGCTGGTCCGGAGAGCCCCTTGCCCCCTTATCGGCTCGTCTGGAACCTGGCTGGTGGCAACCTGGAGGCAGCCCTTTGGTCGGCCGAGGAGATCCATGCCAAGGCGAAGGCTGCTATCGTCTACGATAATGAGTGGTCCACCGTGGCAGACTAGCTAGTCTACCTATGTGGTAGGCTGATTAAGATGCCTGGGCCGCTAGACCTGACGATCCATCTGGCCCCTTTGTATATGAAGGCGGTCAAGGAGGACTTAGAACGAGTTCTCCTTCAAATTGAAACTTTGCTTGGGGCTGGGATTGGGACCACTCAGCCCGAATGGTACGTCAACAGCGTCACTGGAAATGACGATGCCGATGGAAGCACCCCAGCCAACGCTCTGAAGACTCTGACGGCGTTGGATGCCCGGATGGGTTTCAGCACCATTCAGCAGTACACCCGGGTCCATCTATCCGGTGATTTCTCTGCCGAGACGATGTCAATTCGGGCTAGTTCTGCACTCAACGGTTCATCGACATATCCCTTAGCAATCCTTGGTGATACCGTTACTCTCCGGTCCGGAACCATCACGGCCACAGCGAATCAATCACCCGGGGATGCGTCACCTCCTCAACTCACAGATGTCGTGGTGGTTGACTGGAGCACAGCCGGACCTGGAGGCTCGTCTCTCCTTCTGAAGAGATTACGCATCACAGCCGCACCAGGAGCACCTGGAGACGTCGGTAAGTATTGCTGGTTGAAGCGGGACGATGGTGGTGGAAGTGTTACGACGAACTTCCCTTCACAGCCGCTTGATCCGTCTTCCGGAGACCTTCCTACGGGGTTTTCTCTCACAGGTCTCTCCAGTCCGCCCTACGATTACGTAGTGGAGGATTTGACCCAGGTGGGAGCTTTCGTCCACAACCCGTTGTTCCTCACCAGAGTCAACGTATCCGGGATCGCCACGACTGGCTCGGATGTACTGATTCAAGCTTCTGGTGGCTTCCTGAATCGGATGGTCTTGTTCGATGGTTGCGACATTGGCAGCATCATCTCGACGACTGGGTTCCCCGGATTCTTCGGTTGTCGCATGGACTCCCCGGATCTCTTTGGGGTAGGAGCCTTCATCTCCGGTTGTCTAATCGACAACGGGCCCATCACCAACTCAGCTCGGCAAACTTTCTTGGCGGGCAACACCTTGGCTATCGGCAACAACCTGTATCAAGGTAGTGAGCTGGGGGCTTCTTCTAGCTTCTGTGGGATCCTCATCGGTGGAGCTTCTTGCTTTGATGCACCAGGAGCGGCTGTTCTGTTGGAGATTGGATCTACGATGCACGCCTTCGGAGGCATTCTCGGTGGGACTCTCAATGGAACCGGGAACAGCATCGGTACCAAGGTCGGATCCAATTCGGCCTTCAGCTATGATCTCACGAAGAGCAATGTCCCGACGATCACGGGAACAACCGAAGTGCAGGTGGGCTCCACTGTGACTACTTGGGCTGCCATTGATGCGGCAGGTGGACTCATCGAAATAATCCCGCCAACATTGGCCCGCGTGCTGAGGAAGTAATGGCCGAGCTGCTCTGCAACAACTCAGAAGTTTTGATGGTGGCCTTGTTTGGTCAACGTCTCCGTTTCACCAAGCTCGCCCCGGGATCTGTCGAGTGCCAGGCCAAGCTTCGACCTTTCCCAGATGTGATCGAGGACCAGGCAAACTGGATTGCTCAGGTCCATGCAGCCAGGTTATGGTTCCAGAGCGCCTCTCCCAAGATCACTCTGAATCTCAATCCCACGTTCAGTCAAAACATCCGGCTTCGTGAGAGTCCTCCAGGGACGCTCATTTGTGAAGCCCTACATGATGGGAATCCAGGAGCGAAGGAGAATCCTACGAAACTCCAGTCTGTACTCGATACCATCGAAACGTGGTTCGCTGCTGCTGGGATCACTCCCTAGCTGGAGATGAAGGATGCCTCTCGTACAAGGCCAAGGCTCAGGAGACTTCCGGGAAACATCTGGACGAGTCCATCTTTTTCATCTGGGCATCCGCAATACGTGGGGGATCCTCACTCCTGATGCTTTCACGCAAGCCAACCCTCCTGTAGTTCCCAACAAGATATCCACCACTCTTGCTGGGATCAATAAGAGTGGTGTCCTTGGAGCGACTGTCGCGTTCACACGCCCAGATGCGGGAAACGGGTACCACGGAGGACCAATCAAGATTTCTGGGTCCTATGTAGATGGTCAGCGTCCTCTTGGGTTGTTCCTCAATGATGCTATCGGCAACCCCTACGAGAACACCCCGGGTGTTGCCTCAAAGCGAGGCACCTTCGTCAACGGTCAGGCGACTGTCGGCGTTTCTTTATGGGAGACGCAAGAACAGATCGGGGTCGGGGCTATTGCCTACGGAATCGGTAACCGTCTCTATGCCAGCGTCAACGGCCTTCTCACCAACCAAATTCAGGACTCCTATGAGTACCAGGTCGTAGCAGATCCAAACAACGTCACGGTTATCGGAATTGTCCGTGTTGTTCCCGATGCTCAGAATTCGCTGATGGTCCTCGACATGCGAATCTAGCTTCGGTGTAGGGTCAGTGAGGTTGTTTCGTTGGTTTGAGAAGAGGTGGTTTTTTCCTGAGGGCTTTCGGCCATACTCGGGATCGGTAGTAGTCTGGGACAGCCATACTCGGGAAGACCGAATTCTCCTTCCCGGGAGTCATTGGTGGCATCGTTTTGACGAGTACCGCATCAAGTGGGAAGACCCAGGAGTCATCCTAGGTTTTGTGGAATGTGAGGGGGATGTCTGCGTTTGGTGGTATCGCCTGAGCGAATGTAAACGCTGGGCGGTCGCTCCCCCAATGGAAGCCTATCCCTGGGGGCTCAAGGAGTTCTCGCTTGACATGCGACCGACTCCAGAGCATCCAAAAGACTGGGCCAAGCCTACGATCTGGGATCGCCTCTCGAACGTCTAGCCGAAACTTAATGAAATGCTTGAAGTCTATCTCTTAGGGATGCCCTTTGTTGGGCTATGGGTCTTCTTTCAGTGCGCTGCCGACAAGGACGACATGCCGGTGGCCTTGTGGGCCATGATCGTGTATTCCTTGGTCTGGCCGGTCACGGTTCCACTGGAGATTCTGATCCTGGGGGTTCGTCTCTTACGCAGGATCGTTCCAAGGCTCCGTCGATTCGTGTCAGTTCCTCCGACAGTCCATGAGCCAGGGCTTCCAGGAGTTTCTGATTCAGCTCCAGGGCTTCTCGGGCGTCCCCTGAGTTCGGCCGAATCTTTCCGGCCAAGGCGAGGCCGATGAGTCGTATTTCTGGGCGAGTGACTTCGAGGGTGTAGCTGTATTTTGAGTGGACTTGCATCGTGAGCCTCCTACCTAATAGGGGCACGAAAATCGACTTCCGGACATTGATTTTCTTTTGACTCGGCTTCGGGTTGGTGTATAGATGACTTGCTGCCAGATTTGGCAACACGGACTCGGCAACTTCTCGTCCCGCAAGGGAATGCCGCAGGGTCTACAATCAATCGAAGCAGAAAGTCTGGGGGAAACCCCGGTAAACCTAAACCGAAGCCCGGGACTAATCCTCCCGGGCTTCCTGTTTTCTGGAGTGCTTGTGTCTGGAGATCCTTTATCCCCCGGGCAGCAACTAGCCGAGAATGTCTGGCCGTACGTGGAGAAGCTCGACCCTGAGGAACGCCGAGTTTTCTTCAACACCCTCGATGGCGAGTGGTGCCGGCATTGTGGTTGCGTTCATCCTGGCTACACGTGCCAGTGCAACGACGATAAGGACTCAGTAGTTGCCGGCTAGGTAGTCCCGACCCTCGTTTCGAGTGCCCCCTCGGGGAGCACGACGATCCTTCATCACGGACGTGGTCCGGCCATGGCGCTTCATCATGGCCCGCACCAAGACGTTGCGAGGCTTTGAGGGCGGGAGTTTCTTGGAGGTGGCCATGACCGGAGTACGTCCGGCCAGAGGATAGATCAACTTCTCAGCCCTGCAACCGTTCCCAGAGAGTCTTGATGGGAGCAACTTTGCGTAGTCGGCCGGTGGAGATACTATCTTCGATGGTGGTCCAGACGCTCACCCCAGTCTTACACCGGACCCTCCAGTTTCCTGTGGAACAGTGGTAGCCGTGGGGCGAATCGTTGGTCAGCTCCAGAAGTTCTATGGTATCTCCCGGCTCGTAGTTAGTTCCCCCAACAGTCTGGGCAGAGATTGTCCACTCGTAGACTTCTCCGGGCTTCGGACGCTGATCAGGCACCTGGAATTCGAGCTTCCCAGGAATACCGTCCTTGGTGATGTACTCTTTCATGCGTCGGTTACTCGGGTGAACGAGATGAGCAGTTGTTTCCAAAGTCCCTCTTCGTCCTTCAGCTTCTCCATGGTTTCCATGAACCGGATGAGTTCTTTTTCAGCGGACTCCGGATCGATTACGTTCGTGGGCCGCAAAGCCTCCAGAGTGTGCTTCTTATGTTCCTCGTCCATGACTGCCTTGAAGGCGTACCAGCCCCGCATGAGCATTGCTCGGACGACTTTGGGATCGACATCCTGTTCGATTTCGAATGAGAACTTCATGGGCTTGGACACTTTCCGTAAAGAGCTAGCTCAGCGCAGTAGAGCCCGAACTTCAGGGAGTAGTCCGAGTGGCCCCTGGCGAACCCTTCGACTCTCCAGACCTCCTCCAGAGTGATCTCTGGACGGATCCGAGCCACGGCAGCGTGCATTGTCTCTACCTCGTAGACAGCCCAAGCGGGCTCATCATACAGTCTACTCCGAAGAGTGATCTTAACGTAACCCTCACGGGATCCTCGTTCTTTCTGGGCGTCCGCCAGAATCTTCCGAAACATGGTGATGGTTTCGTGGTGCTGTGGGTGAATGCTCATTTATTCCTCAGGATCGGATTACGCCCCAGCGTCCTCCGAATCAACCGGGTCGTTCAGGTGAACAAGATACAGCTCAGCAGCCTTCACGAGAAGGGTGTCCTTGGTCTCGGCGTCCTGCCCGTAGGCCAGGCGATTGGCTACCTTCTGGATATCCCGAGCGAACGTGTCGCTCTGGTCCTCGATGGCCTGGCGGGCCATGATGGCATCCATGAGGCTTTGAAGGGTGTTCATGCTCTGAATACGCCTTTTAGGTTCCAGGATCAACCAATTCGGCCAACGGGCCAATCTTTATTTTGGGGTTGATCCATCCAAAGCCCCGGCGTAGTCCGGGCATGGCAAACCGAACCCGAAACGTCGAAGACGCTGGCGTCAAGAGGAATTTCACCTTCAACCACAGTGGCACCTCGTACCGCGTGTTCGAGACGAGCCCGAAGCGGACCCAGGATGTACTCCGCTTCGAGCTGTGGAAGAGTGGGGCAAGCAAGCCCTACGTCGTGTCTTTCCAGAGCGAGGATGGCTCCAGGGCGGCATGTTCCTGCCCGGCCGGCCTCTATCATCGTGCTCATGGTGAGTGCAAGCACGTCAAGATGTGCCGCTCGGAGTTCTTGACGGCCTCGGCTCGCCCGGCTCGTCCGGTTGCCAAGCCCGCCCCCCGGGCTCTCCCGGCTCGCACGGCCCAGATGGCCCTTCCGGGTTTGGACGAGATGAAAGCTCTCGAAGACAAGATCGAATCGCTCCGGGCCGCTTACGTCTCGAAGAAAACTGAGCTGGATCGGGTCACGAACGAACTGGCCGAGATCGAACGGTCTGGCAAGCTTGCTCGGGAGCGCTTGAACCTTCTCCGGTCCCGGGCTGCCTGACCGAAAGGAATCATCATGGGAGAGCTAGTCACCGTCTGGATCACCAAGTGGGCTTTGACCAAGGGCATCGTTGAAGCCAAGGGATGCGAAATCTCTGAGGGTTACGCCTCCCGGAAAGCTCGGTTTTGCACGAGTCCCGACTACGTCTTTGCTCGCATGGGCCAGGATGCCTTCCTGACCGAAGAAGAAGCCATTGGAGACACTCTAGATCGCATTCAGAGACGACTCAAGGCGCTCGACAAAGAGAAGACCAAACTAGAGGCTCTCCGCAAGACCTTGGTGTAAGGAGCTGAAGTGGACCTGGCATTCGACAACTTCCTCGTACGGTGTGAAGCCCTCACAAGCAAGGAGGTCAAGCTCTCACATGACCTCCAGCTCAAGGTCCAGTCGGCTCACGTCGGTGGATGGCTACCTCCTCGGGAAAGTGCCACGGCCTATGCCGATGATGTCGTGATCATCGTCCGATCCCTTGACTCCAAGGCGATGGTCGTCACGAAGAAGGAGAACTTCAACCCGGTCGTGGGCCGAGACACCTCGGGTGAGGTCTTCCGGTACCACGATGAGTGGCGAGACATTGAGGCTCACGTAATGAGCTTGGGGGTTTCATGAGTGCTGAAGATATGAAGGTCTTCCATCACCATAAGACCGCTGGAAAAGTCATCCAGATAGTCTACGACTCGGATCACGCCTGGAAGGCGCATCCCTGCAAGACCCGAGTACCGGGTAGCCGGCTCCTGATGAACTACGACCTTCGGTTTGGAAACCGGGTACTCCTGGTTCTCGACAACTACGGCAATGACTTCATCTCGGAGGCGATTGGTCGGAGATTGGTTGGACAGGACAGAGGATCCCACGATTTCCTTCTCGGTGTCGATCGAGCTACGGGAGATATCCACCTGGTCACCTTCTTCATGGAGAAGGGCAAGCTCATGGCTGTCATCAGACTCAGCACTTTCGAGAGCAAACCCAAGGTACCGAAGAAGTACCTCAAACTTCTCGACAACCTCAAGAGCTGCAAGCGACCCTGGATGCTGACTTGGAATCACCAAAGTTGGCTTTCGTTTTGAAGTCTTCCGGTCCAAGAGTCCTCGCTATCTCGAAATTTGGGGCGAAAATCATCGAATTGTGACTGGCTGGATGTCCTGATAAGCCTCAATCCTCTTGAAGACGCTTCCAAAGGCTTCTTCGAGGCGGCCTGGCTTTTGGTGCCAATGCCGGTTGGGGCTTCACAGACTGGCCGGCTTTGAGGCAACCACAGGACTTTACTCGGCCGCTGGTCAGAGCGGGGCGACTCACGAGCTTGGTCTTCCCGCAGAGATGACAGTGGCACTCCCAGAGACTCGAACCGTTCTTGTCGGAGCCTGCTCGTTGCTTGACCTCCAGATAGCCGAAGAGCTTTCCAACGAGGTAGCGAACATGGCCACGGCCTCCGGTGTTGTTTGGACGAACCAGCTTCCAGTCCGCTTCCAAATCATCTGTGATCGGTTTTCGGGTCAAGTTTGGGTTCCTAAAAAAGCTATACACCGTTTTAGCCAGAATTCTGCTGATTTGTTTTATCTGAAATTCCTGGTTCCGGTGTGATCGGTTTCGGTTCCTAGCGTTCGAGCTGGGCCCAAAGTACAAATCGGGTTCGGTTCATGGCCGAGCACCACAGAGTTACGCCGGACGAGGTGACTTCCATCACCCTCCAAAGCTTCCCCCTCAAAACTTCGTCGTTTTCCCGAAGGCGATCCCCGGGCTGAAGTTGCTTCCATTCTTCCGGGGTCACATTACGGGGCTACACCAAAGAGATGATCACTGTTTGGCAGGAAGGCGAACGAGCGCCTACACCTCGAAGCCTCTGGGAAAGACTTCTCACCGATTGAGTTTCAGTTGGTGTACTCACACCGAATGAAGGTCCAGTGTGTGAGTGACCTCCTAGGATCCCCCTCTCTAGGCGGGTCCCGCGCCTGGGCCTTCACTTTTCCATGTCTTGGTATCTAGTCCCTTTCATCTTCGCAGCTTTTGTGCTGCCACTTCTTGCGCTCCTGGCGTATCGATGGGGATACCGGGCGGGAGTCGAAGCGGGGAAACGAGAACTCGAAGCCTACAAAGCAGGGCAAGAGGCAGATGGGGGATGCTGGGTCAAACAGCAACCCCACGCACCTGACCAGAGAATCTCGCCCATCACAGAACAGCCTTGAGTTTTTTAGCTCTGTGTCGCCGAGCATATTCTCGCTGTTGTAGTTTTCGTGTTAGCTCCTTTGGGTCGAGCTGACCGTCTCTTTCCAGGATCTTAGCGGCCCCTTTTGCCCGTACTCCCTTGAGCGCCTCGGCGTTCGCCTTCTGCCATTCAGGTTTTGTGACTGTCCTGCGATTGGTTTCACCCACTGCAAGGCGTTGGGCAGGGTCGGCAAAGCGTTTCCGCATGGCTTCTATATTACTCTTACGCCATTCAGGGCTTGCAGCACGATTAAGGCCCGCCAATGCACAAGTCTCTTTCCATTTGGGGTTGAGTAGCATTTTACGAGTGCCCTCAGCATGTGCTATTTTCCAATTAGGATCACAAGATCGCTTGCGTATCCCTTCCATCAATGCCAGGTGATTTCCAGAATTTCCTTCTCTTTTTCGGATGCCCTCAGCATGTCGCTCTCGTACTTCAGGCACAGAAAAGTCTATTCCTTCTCCCCCACTCGTGAGGTTGTAGCCTGCGGGGGAGATAGTAGCATGTACGGAGATGGCTCTTATCTCCGCAGCCATCAACTCTGCATATGTCCCGACAACGGTTTCTAGTGTCTTGACACTGAATGCTTCTTTTCCATATTTGTGGATCGCTTGGTGCAGAGCGTATTGGCTCCCTCTCTTAGCCGAACTACGATGTTGTGACCACCGTGTGCTAACTGAGATTTTGGTGGCTCCAATATACTTCTTCCCGTTCACTGTGTTCGTGATGAGATAAATGTAACCTGTCAAGTAAGCACTCCCCTCAACATAGTAACCTGGTCTTCTGGAAGACTCCCAGTACAATAGGCTGCTATCATCTCAGCAAAGTTTTCCTCATGGTTCTTGCTGGCATATCTCGTCACGAACCCGGACAGGTCTAGGTTGGTCAGGAGACCTTTGTTCACGAGATACCCTTCAAGCGGGATGTGAGCCTTGAGCGCTACCGATTGCTTGGTCTCCGGGTCTTCGAGCTTTCTGGCTAACTGGACGAGAATGCCACCCCGACCGTATCCAGTGCCGGTGACTTCCCACACCTGGCCTTTTTCGACGTACTTGTCTCCTGGAAGAACTGGATGCTCCTTCAGGACTTCGCGGACACGTTCGACCTTTTGACGGGACGCCTTCCTGGAGATCTGGGCATAGATCAACCGGATCTCCATGTCCTTGCTCTTGAGGAACTTGTAGTGGAGTCGATGTCCCAGCTCGTGGCAGACAGTCCTCACAGCGTCGTTCTGCTTACCTCGAAGATTGGCCCGGATGAACAGCTCGTCCTTCTCAGGAAGATAGAAGGCAAGGACGTTTTGCCTGGAGAGAGTCCTGGAGACCAGAACATCTCCGTAGACAACACGATCAAGACCTTTGCTTTGGAGAAGATGGGCCGAACGCTCAACGACCTGTTTGACTTCGGCCAACGTCTTGTCGTCGAAGCCACCCGTGTTCACGATGCGTAGAGGTCCAGCTCGAAGCTCGGTTCCTCCTGATTCCTCGACAACTCCTCTGGGCTTGCCATGAACCAAGGCATCCTTGGCAGCCGCCAACTGGCCACGAACCGTGGCCATCATCTTCATGTAGGCATCGAGAGCCTTCTCTTTGGGAGGGGCCTTTCGTGCAGAAGCATGGTACTTGGCCGCTGCTTCGATCGCCTTCCGGGTCTTCGGAGGCAGGTCATACTGCTGAAGAAGGCCCAGGAAGAGATATAGGGCTTGTGCTCGTTGGAAACCGTGGCTGGAGAACTTCACCTTGAGCGCGAAGTCATGCCGGTAACTCAGGTAGGCTTTGACCTGCTCGACTAGGGGTTCCTTGCTACGCCACTTTTCGTAGTTCCATAGCCGTCCTTCAGCTTGATAGATCTCCTCTGACTCCTGCATCCATGGGATGTCTTTCTCGATGACGGCTAGATCGTTGATCACCTTCTCGAAGTTCTGGATGAGTGGCTCGGGATCCCCGATGACATCCGCTAGGCGTCGTTGCCAACGAGCTGCAACGCGGAAAGCAAGCCTGGGAGGGTTTTCGAATTCGTGCATGACCCGAGGGACCTTGTGAATCTCGAACTCGACGTCGAGTTTCTTCAAGTGAGCTTCAAATGGAGCAAAGTGTTCGGACCGATCCTCCCAAAGAGTTACCTGTTCTGGTTGAAGCTTGTTCACCAACTCTCCCATCACCCGGAGCTTGAAGCTCAGAGTGTCGTCATTGGAGAAGTGGTACTCGTCGAACCGGAGTCCCGCATGTCCCAGAAGTTCCTTGATTCGACTTGAGAGCTTCGAAGGGCGGCCCGTGAGGAGGACCGTGAAAGTCCCCGAATCGGAGATGGCTCTCTTGGCTCCAGCTACCACCATGGAGGACCACCAGTCGGCCCCAGGACGCTCCGGAACGTGGGGAGGGCTCAGGGACTCGGGCCGACCCCAAAAGCCCTGGAACGGCCACCAGTCGGGGCGGCCGGGGCTGGCAAACAAGGTGCCATCGAAGTCAAATATGGCCAGTCTCATGATCCAGGTGTAGACGAGGTGTAATCAATGAATGACCAACCCTATCGGATCGTATACCCCACCGTGGGCGAATTCTACGATGGCCTCCGAGTCTACGTTCACCATTGCCCGAGAGCTATCTTTCGAGAGGTCCGGGATCCCAAGCAATCTTACCTAGGTGTAACCGACGGGAGCGTGACCCATGTCATCGCGATGGAGACATTCAAGGCGTTCTATGCCATCGTCCATTTTAGTGACCCCGAGAAGCAACGCCGGTCATTTGCAGATCATCAAGAGACCGTAAAGTTGATCCTCGGGGACTGCCTCAAGGCTCACCGGCATGCACCCTGAAGTCCTCAAGCTCATCGTGGACAAGCTCACTGAGCTAGTCCAGAGGGATCTTGGTTATCCCGTTCGTTTTGAGTGGCCGAAAGAGCCCCAAGACTTCCAGGAGCGCAAGATGACAATGGTCGTTACCATTGACCGCCCTCTCAAACCAGATGAGCGCAAGAACCTGGAAGACTGGTGCCTGAAAAACCTGGGTGCCGAGTGGCCAAGGATGACGATTTGGGATCACCTGCGAGAGGATTAGATGTCCAACTGAACACTCTCCCTCCAGCAGGAAGGAGCCAGCGTCACATTGATCCCGATTTGTTGGAGTATTCCGCTCATCGTTCGAGCCCCATCTGGATTCCAGGAGTGGATGATGATGCGTGGAGGCCGTTTCTCTTCGGAGAGTTTGCGGGCGATGAACCAAGCGACATCCACTCCCGTGTACTCATGACGGGATGCCCCGTACATGCTGGCTTCATCCCTGTACTCCCCTTTCCCAAAATCGGCTAAGTCATGATCCAGGAAAACCAAGTCCCATGGACCCTTTAACTGGAGAGCGGCGATGACCTCACTGTATTTTTTGACATGCGTCAGATCGTGATTGAAGAACTTCCGAGCGAACTGAGTGTGACGAGTCTTGTCGTCGTCCAGGATCAGAATCCTCATAGTCGAATGACTTTCCTCGTGCTGAACTTCTTGGCGTTCTCTGACCCGTAGCCATGAGGGTTGCAGATAACTTGGGTCGCACCGATCTTGTAATGGAACGATGTATGGGTGTGCCCGTGGAGCCACAAGGCCGGTTGCTGAATCCGAATGAGTCCCTCCATGTCGGAAAGAAAGAAGGGATTGAGAGGTGATCTCGCAAATTGCTCGGCAACAGACTTCCGACTCGGCAGGTAATGGGTGATTACCACGTCGCCCTGCTCCACATTGTCCGAGAGGAATTTGACTGCCCGGTCATGCTCCTCGTAGACCCAATCCTCGTAATCATGGATCTGGAAGAAGTCGTTCAGCTTGTGCTTCGGAGCCAAGGGTGCTTCCTTGAACCAGAGAGGCGTACCATGGAACTTGACGCCACCAATCTTGACGGTATCGCAGTCGAGCCAGTGAAGGTTCCTGTTCTTTCGGGATGCCTTCTTGGTGAACTTGAGCACATCGGCTCGACTTGACCCGTAGAATTCGTGGTTGCCATGCACGTATACGACTGAGGCTGCTTTCTTGCAAAAGACATCCATCACCGCAGGGATCTGCCACCCAGCACAGATGTCTCCTGCGAGGATTAAGACCTCGGCCCAAGTGTCTAGACGGTCCATGAACTCAGTGCCACCATCGCGGTGCAGCTCGAAGTGAAGGTCAGAGAGTAAAAGTAGGTTGACCATGGGGCATACTAGGTCAGCCAATCACATGCACCAAGTCGCAATTGAACTCTTCGGCTCTTCTCCGCGTTCGACCGCATCACGGATCTGGACGATGGGGAGTGACTTCTTGAACGTGTGCCCGATCTTCTTCTCGACACTCACGTACTCATCCAGGAGCTTGCGGTTGTGCTTGCCGGCCAGAAGCAGAGCGTCTCGGCTGGCCAGGACACAGAAGCAGCACGACAGACGGGGCATCCCGAGGTCGTAAGCCTTGTGGTAGCGGACGCCGCTTGCCCTGATTCGAGTCCAGACATCGGCCAGTTTCCAGCTCAGGATGGGCAACCAGGTGTCTACGTGACGCTTGCCATTCGAAGCCATCTTGTCCAACCCGAAGGGGGCCTTCTTGGCCCGGTTCGGGCTCTCCTCGGCACGGAGACCGAGGCAGTTCAGGATGCGGGCCTGGGGCTTGCCAGTGGCCTTGCGGACCTCATCCGTGAGCTTGGTGAGCACCTTGTAGACCTGGCCACGCTTGTGGTCGCTAGTGCAGTACCGGGCGGCTGATGATGGCCACATCTTGCGACTCTCGACGTGAGTCAGGAGATCACCTTGGGGGCGAGAGACCTTCTCGAAGCGGAGGCCGTAGTGTTTGGCTTGCTCCTCTGCGAGTTCCGCCGTTCCTTCCCACTCGACTCGGCCGAGGTCGCAGTGAACCACGACGACGCGGTCCAAGACGTTGGCAGCCTTGGCCAGCTCAACCACGTAGTCGAGCATCGCTTGGCTGTCTTTGCCAGCAGAGGAGTTCACCAGAATCGTGTCGTAGCTCGTGAGGTCAACCGTTTCCATGCCCTGAATACGAGGACCAGGAATCTGGATCAACTTTTCTGCTTGGTAAATCCTCAATCAAACCATAGGTTTACGAAAAATCGACATGCCTGGTGAGGGATTTTCTCGAAACCGGCACATAGAAGACCTCTACAAGATGAGATCTGCCTACGGGCCAGCCTGACCTTGTGATCGGTTTACGGTTGATCCCCAGGCTGGGTGTCGTACTCCCGGTCATGGGAATCTACCTCTACAGCGTCCGAGCCAAGTCGATCGAGGTTGACGGACTCAAGGTCCATGCCCTCGATTATCTCTGCAAACCTCACTATGACTACGGGGACCGCATGGACCGGACCTCGAACATGCTGGCCGGCAAGGCCGAGGCATTCTGGGCCTACAAGACCAAGCCAGAGTTTGTAACCTTGGTCTCCAAGGGCAAGTTCGAGGAGTTCTCGGTTGTGATGGGCTGGGATGGTCGAGCGGTGGACCATGACACGCCGTCCTTCGAAGGGGCAAAGTCCACGCTGGGCTTCCTGAAGCGAGTGGGCAAGAAGGGCTGGACCCTGGTATCCGGGGTCTTCAATGTGACTCTCGGAACGCTCAAGGAAGTCACTGGTACCGGCCGCTCTTGCCTCTACATCCGGACCAGTGGGCAGTTCTTCACGGCCGAGGAGGCTACAGCCTTCGTGGAGAGCACCAAACTGGAGGGCGAGCATGTCCAGGTGACCTGCTCCCGCATCGTGGACGGAAAGGAGATCACGAGTCTCCTGGCTCCGACCTGGCACGAACGACTGGCAAGTTGATCCGACCTGTTGTCCAACGTACTACCGGAGCTATGTCTCCGAAGTATCCCAGAACCCCACATCTCCCGTACAGCCCGGGTGGTACGTCGGATGACCGCCGAATCCTTTCGGTCGAGTCTTTCCTCGGGACGGCCCTGATTCTCACGGAGAAAATGGACGGTAGTAACGTCTGCTTGGAGCGTGGTGCTTGTTTTGCCAGGAGTCATTCTTCGGCTCCGAACCATCCCAGCTTCGATGCTTTCAAGGCTTTCCATGCTGCGGTCAAGAGCCGCATCGGTGAGGGCGTCCAAGTCTTCGGAGAATGGCTCTACGCCAAGCACAGCATCGCCTACAACGCTCTTCCTACCTACTTCATGGCCTTCGGGGTCCGGGACACCAAGAGGGGTCTATGGGCTTCCTGGGAGGAAGTAGAGCTATGGGCTGACGAACTCGGAGTTGCCTCGGTTCCGGTCTTGGAACGTGTCAGCGTGCTCGAAGAGAAGCAGCTTCGTAGTCTGGTAGAAAGCCATGCTCGGATGCCCTCGCGAGTTGGCAATCAGCGTGAAGGCGTTGTGGTCCGAGTCGCTCGCGGTTTCCCTGACTCTGAATTCGAGAAATCCGTGGCCAAGTGGGTTCGGGCAAATCACGTCCAGACCGACGAACACTGGAAGAACCAGGCTATCGTCCGAAACAGCCTGGGCTGAGCCTAGGGCCTCTCAGGAATGGGGAGGCCCTAGTTTTCTAGTCTATCGTACCAAGTCTTCGGGGAAGGGACCTCGAAGGGTCCTCGCTGTGGCGGACTCTCGTCATGTACTTCCTCTAGACGGGCAGAAGGCATCCATCCAGCGATGTCCCTGTGGTGAAATTCTGCCTCGGTCCGCCCTGAATGCTCTGAAGCCATCGTTCGCCCGTCCTCCAATGTCCACACTACACGGTACTTCATTCAGGAGGCCCCTTTTTGATTGCCTGGGCTAGAGTCTGGCCGCTTCTCCATTTGACTAGACCATACAGAGCGGTATCGACCAGCATTGAGCCGAGGACGGCCATCAGCACTACTTTTGCGGAGAATCCGAGTAGAACCCAGAACAACGTCATGCTCATCATTCCAATCGTAGATCTCACCACAATCCGATACTTCTGATGATCTTCGGCTGATCGGATGAGGTAAGGGACAAGATGTGGAGGTGGTGGTTGTTGCTGCTGGCCATCCACCACGATGATTCCGATTCTGGTCTTCGAGGGATCCATGCCAAATAAGCCTACACCATCTCGGTGTAATCCTCCAGGCCATGATGCCTCACAAGGTCATCCTCGGAGACAGGGAAGTCGAGGTCTGTTCTAACATCCCCGAACTGATGTCCAGGTTCTCTTTGCATCTGGAATACGGCCGGCATCGGGGGAAGCGACCTTGCAAAATCAAAGTATCTGGGTTAGAGCCTTGGAGACAAGTCTTTGGCGTGGAGTGTGTCTCGTGTGAAGACCACCCAACCGGCTTCTTCCTGATCGCTAGTGGCGAAAACGAGCGTCGGAAAATCTTTGCTATGTTAGAGCAAGTGCGTTTGAGCTATATCGCTGGGCCGATGAACGCCTGGGAAAGACTCCTCGACGACGAAGTTGTCTAGTCCAGGAACTCAATACCCTTTTCGGCGGAGACTTGGACTCGTCGGACTAGGATGCGCTCGTCGATAGGCTTTCGCTCCTGGACCTCATACTCCTCATCCTGACGACGCCAGAGGTCGAGCACCTCATCAACTGATTTCTGTGACTCGTAGACGCAAAGGCCGTGACCGTTGCTGCAAATGGCCTCCGGTCCTTTTTCTTTCTCGATGAGGGCGAAACCCTCGATGGGTCCAAGATCCAATTCGCCGATCTTCTCACTCAGAGTCTTCCAGGCTGGAAGCATACGGTAGAGAAGCATGGAGCGGTTAGCTTTGGTTTGAGATTCTGGCGGTGGAGCCGGATGATTTGTGTCTCGGAAAAAAGTGCTCCAGGAGATTGCTTCGAGTCCACTAGAGACGATGCGAATCGCTTTCTCCAACTCAGAGACGTGATCCCCGTATGCAGAGGGAACTGGGGGTCCGTAGTGATCCTTGGTGATGTGCCAAACGAGAGACATCGTCATCCAAGGATCCATGAGGAACTGCTCCGATCGTTTTTTATCCTCCAGGAAGCCTTTGAACTCGGCTACCATGTCACCGAGAGATTTTCCTTTGGGGAGCTGAGCGAACGTCAGCTCATCTCCCACATCTTCCCCATTGTGACCGATCATGATTTCAGCAATCTCGGCCAGTTCCTCGATGTTGAACCAGCCAGCCTCCATTCGGATCTTGTGGCAAACCAAGTCTTGGAGATGACTCATCGAGCCACAGCACCCACCAAGATAGAAGGGACCATCGCTCATGAAAAGCCCACACCATTCGGCAGGCCGTAAGGGCAGTTTTACGCTTTTGAAGACCTGGATTGGGTGCGGCTCTCTTGGAGGCTCATTCGGTCGCCATTCTTGTTCGACATGATACTCAACCCCAAGGGTTTCTAGCATCCTAACTCGCTGTTCGAACTCGTCCATGACTTCACTCTACACCACCTGGCACCTGGCCTACCATGCGAGAGTGGCAGAGGAGCCATCGCTTGGAAGACCATTAACCCTTGGTTTGACGCGGATCCCTGCTCCGGGGATAGGTCCGTTCCTCCTGGAACGTCCCGTCCTTGAGGCGGATGAAAAGTTGTGATGGCTGGAAAGACTTAGCCACCTGTACACCACAGCGGATAGCCGCTTTCTTGGTCATGAAGGGTCGAACGACACCATCTCTGGCCTTAACGTGCCAGAAACCATCCTTTTTGCTCCAACGAACTTCGACCCGGGCTAATTTCTTCATGGGAACTCCTACTCGTGAGAATGGTCTACACCGGAACCCTCTCGGAGCTTGTCCTCGTGTTCTGGGAAGGGATCCAGGAAGAGGCGAACTAGCCCTAGGTCAGTTCCCACTTCGTAGTGTTTGGCGAGTTCAAAAGCGTCAAGCAACGGATGGGGGAGCGCAAGATGAGCCATGATACGGACATGTACGTCCGTTGTGTAGGGGATATCGTCCCGGTCTTTCTTCTGAAGCCACTCGAATACTCTTTCGGGATCGAAATCCAGAGCTAGTAAAGACCGAACTTCAGGAGCGAGTTCCTTGGTTTCTTCAGGTGGGCAAAGGAGCCAGAGGTTTCGCCACCGTCGGATGAAATCGAGAAGAGCCTCAGGGTTTTCGATAGCCTTCAGCTCTTGAAAATACGTTTCGTGAACGATGTCCGTGGCCGCCGCCCCATCACGATGTCCTGGAAGGACTGGGAGGTCTAGGAGGCACTTGTCCCGGGTGAATGGTCTGAGATCCTTCCAGAAGGATTCTAGGCGTTCCTCGGACATAGCTAGAGGATACACCAATCACCAACGTTCGACAAAGTAGAGCTTCTCTCCGTACACGTCCTTGATCTCGCAGCAACGAACCGTGAAAGCACTCCAGCGTTCTCCGGGTTCTCGAAGGTCGAAAATATCCCCGACAACCGGAAGTTTTCGTTTCCGGGCGACTTCCATCTTGGTGGCCGAGTGCGTGCCGACTTTGACGTAGATGATCACAGCTTGCAGTCCTCGGGGAACTTGTCGTCACGAACTCGTTCGAAGTGTCCGTGACGAAGAGCCCCAGACTTCAAGACTTCGGCTCCTTTGCATTCGATGACTTTACCTACGAGAGCATGAAGATCCAGGCCACGGGGCGTGTTCTTGATGGTGCAGCACTCCGTGAGCTTGCCGTTGATGTAGAGCCCGACCTTGAGATTGTCAGAGCAACCACTGGCAGACTTCCCGACTCGGAGCACGATGTAGTCAATAAAGTTGTAGGGTTTGCAACGGACCCATTCTTCAACTTTACCATCACTCGACACAGGCTGGTAAAGTGAGCCCTTCTTTTTGAAGACCAGGCCCTCACCCCCATCAGCCATCGTATCCTTGTAGAAAGCCTTGAAGCCCGAGGTTACTCGTTTGACCACGAGGATTCGCTTTGAGACTTCCTCGGTCTTCCCCGGGACGAATTGCTCCACCACCGAACGACGAGTTTCGTAGTCCTTGTCAGCAATGCTCATTCCAGCGATCACGAGAGCATCGAAGATATGGATCCGTCGATAGCCAAGAGCCCGGTACCGCTCCGTAGCAGCCTCGGAAGCAGTTTCCAGCTCCCCGACCAGAAGGCTGTTCGGAAGATGCGTCTGAAGACCCAGAAGGCCAGCAGTGGCGTCCCCACCAAAGGGCTTACCTACTCGGCTGATGAGGGACTTGATTCGCCCTTCGGCATCGGTTCGAACTTCAGTCCAGGCTCCGTCTCGTTTTTCCTCAGCCGCCCAAATGCCTGACTTCTCGTAGAAGCTGATTTCGTCCGGGGTTACCTGGACCTTGGGGCCGACGTAGGTACTGATTCTATCACCCATGGAACCAAATACGTTCTACCCCGGTCAGGATCAACCAGATGATGTATTCTGGCCGGGAAGGGTTGATCCTGTCAAACCTGGGACGTAATTAAACCCACTCATGCCCCGACAGCTCCCTTGGTGGGAGCGGGTCGAGACGATGGGGAGAAGCTCAAGGCGCCTTGTGTCAATCCCCCTGGGTCTGATCAGCCCGGAGAGTTCCTCTCGGCACGTCGGATAACACGACTACCCGAATACGGTAGGAAATCCAGGTTCGAATCCTGGAGGGAGCTGTGGGGGCATGAGCTTGACCGTCTTGAGGGACCGGTGTATAGCCCCGTCATGGAAACGGTTATCATCGAGATTCGAGCAGCGGAGGGTGGCGAAGATGCCAAGCTTCTCGTGCAAGACCTCCTTGGCATCTACGTGAAGGCGGGAGGCCGGAGGTGTCTTTGACCCGCCTGAACTCCTAGATCATCGGCCCGGATTCGTTTCCGTCCTGTTCAAGGGCGTCGGAGCCAAGAGGCTCTTTCAGAACGAAGCTGGGGGCCACAGGTTCCAGCGTATCCCTCCCACCGAGAAGCGTGGTCGGGTCCAAACCAGTACCGTCACGGTAGCTACTCTTTCCCCAGAGGAAGGTGGTTTTGTTCTGAACGAGGACGATATCGAGGTCACGACCACTAGAGGCAGTGGTCCTGGAGGTCAAGCTCGGAATAAGACCGACTCCTGTGTCATCGCCAAGCATAGACCGACAGGGATCTCTGTCCGCATCGACATGAGATCCCAGCACCAGAGCCGAAGCGTGGCTCTCCAGGTTCTCTCCGCAAAGCTGGCTGAGATGACCGAAGAGAAGGCCAAGCAGAACCGGAACGCTGAACGTCGAAGCCAAGTCGGACTGGGTCAACGTGGTGATAAAGTACGAACGTACCGGGAACAGGATGATCGGGTAACGGACCACCGTACTGGAAATACATGGTCCTTCAAGAAATGGTCTCGTGGAGACTGGTGATCCGGTGTAAAGAGAACCCATGAAGAAAGGCAACGTCGAAGCGATCAAGGCCAAGGCCGTGGAGGCCGGCTACCTCACCGTCGAGGAAGTCGATGGGGTGAAGAGGTACAAGCCCCAATCGCTTCGTGAGGTCTTGGAGGCCAAGCTCCTGAGCAAGAAGATGACCAAAAAGGCCGTCTTGGCCTACCTCGACGAGCGGACCAAGAAGGCCGGGGGAGCCAGAGAGAAGTCTCGAATCGAGGGCCTCGTGAAGCACTTCACCGCCTTCCGGATGAAGGAAACCAAGGCCGAGGCCGAGACTTCTAGCAGCTAGTCGGAACCTTTTGATTGACGGCCTTGGATGACCAATGCCGTCTGTCACAGCCCTCATCCAATTTGACCAGGGTGGTCCGGGGACCCCAGGCCAGGCTTTTGTCGGGTCCACTGGATCACTCGTCACCGTCACAAACGATGACAACACAAACGTCAACTCGTGGCAGATCGATTTGGTCTACACTCCTCCGGGGAGTGCTGTTCCTGTCGCAATCCCGCTGGCATTCAACGACGCCAACAACACCCCGACGGCGACCTTCACTCCGGATGTCCGGGGATCCTATCGTTTGGTTACCACCGTTTGGGCAGTCATCAACCGGACAGGCAACAACTACGACGTAGACATTCGGAACTTCATCATTCTCCTATCAAACGGTCTGGTTCTCCCTCCCTACCAGAAAGATCCCGACAAGCTCCCAACACTAGCTTCGGGACGACCCGGTGCCAAACCGAACGAAACGAACATCAACGGCTCCGAGTTTGGTTGGGCTGGCGATGGGACAGATGGCCTGCTCGCACAAGCCATCACGATGATCAGCGATGGGATCGTCATCACCCCAGCCACAATCACGGCAGACCAGAACGACTACACTCCGACCCAATGGGGTATCGCCAACATCGCACGATTGTCCTCTGATGCTCTCAGGAACATCACCGGATTTGCAGCCGTCTCACCAGGAGTCACTCGTAAACTTCTGGTGAATGCTGGAGCGAACCCTATCGTGCTCAAGAATGAGGATCTTGGCTCCTCAATTGCCAATCGTATTCACGTCCCAGGTGGTGTAGACGTGACATTGGCCGCCGACGAAACAGCGAACATCTGGTACGATGTCGTGACGACTCGTTGGAGAGTCGTTTAAGAGACGAGCTTGTAGCGGCTCAGCCGATGGAGCCCGATCTTGGCTCCTTTGTCTGTGATGAGCGCATCATCCTCGACACGGACGACTTCGAAGGGTTCCTGCTTCCGTCGGCTGTCCTTAGTGACCCAGCGCTGACCGACCTGGACGGTAATCAGCTCACTGCCAAAAGAGTGAGACAAGCGTTCCACTAGCTTCCGCTTGGACGCCTCTTCGGTCTTCGGTACCTCTGGTCGTGAAGCCTTCTTCACTTCCTCCACCTGGGGAGGATCCTGACTCAGTACCTTGAACTTACACCCGTCGATCGTGAGGACGGAACCAGGCAGGAAGCTCTTGGCGGTTCGTAGGGCGATGGCGATATCGTCTTCCGAGTATTTGACTGGGATTCGGAGGGATACGTGTTCACCATCGGGGAGCCTGACCCCAATGGTTTCGTTCATGTATTGTTCCATCTACCTGTTTTGGCGAAAGCAAGAATCGCCAGGACGTTTGTAGCCTCTGTCCTCTGGAAACGCAAGGGAAACCCTGCTTCTTGCAGGAGGTGTAGTATACGTTGGCCATGCCAGGCTGGTACGTCCTCGATGAGAACCACGTTCCGGTTCCAGAACCGAACGTATTGAAGGCTGGCCTTTTCTTCGCAGACTTCACGAAGCGGTGTGTGGCACAGCACCAGATCGAGGAATCTCATGTTTCGACTGTCTTTTTGGGCATAGATCACAACTTCTATGGCCCTGGACCTCCAATTCTGTTCGAGACCCTCATCGAAGGAGGTCCGCTGAACGGTAAGCAGGAACGTTACGCTACCTGGAGTGATGCTGTCGCAGGGCATATCAGGTACCTGAGAATTCTGAGCGAGCCCACGGGAAAGCCTTTCACAGAGGTTGCTACCTGGGCTCCGAAGCCTGGACGATCAGTGCGAACTCGTTTCGAGCGTCTCCTGGAGGATGAAGAGTAGATGCCTTCCGAGGATCCTCTGGCTATCCTGTATAAGCGATGGAGGAACCGCAGACACCGCTACCTGGTGGACGTGGTGGATGTGAAGAGCTACAGCGGACCCGCCCTCTCAACCTATCGGACCGTGGCCGTCCGTCGGGTCAAAGGGCATGGAGAACGGGTCTGGCCTGCGGAAGTCTTTTTGAAAACGTTTGAGCCAGTTGGCCGTAAAGTCAAAAAGAAGACCGCCTGGGAACTCTTGCAGGAGCGAACATGACTGAACCTACCGAATTTCTCTTAGAGGATTTCACTACAGTCCTTGACGATGACATGGAGAATTGCGTCTTGACCCTCACCGGGGAGGACGGGGAGAAGGTTGTCATCACTATAGACCGGGAGATGGCCGAGGAGATGAGCAACGAGCTGGCTCAAATCCTGGCCCTGGAGCCCCCTGAAGAGGACGACTGATGCGAGCCTCGTTTTCGATGCCCGTAATCACCTGCTGGCGCTGTGGTCTCCCAATCTGGGTCTGTTGCTGCCACTAGCTGGTGTATGGATGAGTGACGCCTCGGGTCTGGCCCAGGATCGCAAGATTCAAACAGCCACCTCGGGGCGTCCCTACTTCCCATGAACAAGGCGGTTCTAGCTCTCCGATCCCTCCGAAATGCCATCGGAAGCGAGTGGCGGCACCAGGCTGCCTCGGGAGTGGTCCAACTTCTTAGCATCGACGACCGGGAGCTGACGGTCCAAATCACACAGGTCACCGGCCTCAAGGATACGTGGGCTATCCTGGAGTTCCTCCGGGAGTTCAAAGCGGCCATTCCAAAGGACCAGGTTCCAACCTGGTACGAACGGCTTATCTCAGACAAGCTCGTGAGTCCGTAGGACTGGTGTATTTCCTAGAGATGACCGAAACTGCTGCCTTGATACCTGTACCACCAACTAGCTCCAAATCGTCCAGGAAGCGTTCCAGAGCCTTGGTCAGGTCGAAGCCGGTCCAGCCCTCGAAACCTGACCAGAACGCTTCCTGGGTGGTCTTCTGGGCCAGCGAGGACCCAAAGCTCAAGAGGGTGCTGATTGGCTGCGAACGCTGCGGGTGCAGACTCAGCTTCCCGAACAAGACCCCAGTCTACAAGATCGAGTCGGCCTTGTTCGGGTTCCGTCTGGATCACCAAAACTGCAAGCTCGAAGACAAGAAGTCCCCGGGACCGATCAACTCAGTCCGCTGAGAGGCGATCCCAGACCGTTGGCAGCCGGAGGTACTTCCGGAGCTTGACTTTGACCTTCTTCTTGGTCTTCTTCTCGGCCTTCTTGACCTCAACCTGGTTCACGTAGGCTCCAATCTCCCCTCGCTCCCAGGCTTCTTCGAGTTGGAACAGGATAGGCGTGCCTTCTGGAAGACCTAGGAGCCTCATGGGGCTCACCCGAGCGACTATCTTGCCCCGGTTAGGATCCGGTTCCTCGATGGATTTCGAGCCTATGTATCTTCTGGTTCGGGAGCTTGCGTAATGCAGCCAAGAAGTCCGCTGTAGACCCTTGATCCATCGAATCTCGTAATGCTTGCTGAGTTCCCCTGGCTGCACGAACACCCTGCGGTAATAGCTGCTGTACGGTAGGATGTCGATGTCTTCGAGAGCAGGTAGGTTCCGAGCTAGGAGCACACGGGTGTCATAGGGAAGCTGATAGAGCTTCTCCTTGCCATCTTCCGTGCGAACCCGCACGGGGATTGTCGGAACCTGGGACATGATGGCACGAGAGAGGTTATACACCACTCCTTGCAGGGATGTATAGCTACGATCGACGAGCAGCCCAGGGCGTGGTCATCCGACCTAAGGATTGGCAGGCCGCCAACGATGTCCCCGAGTCCTGGACCCGGCCAGGCCACTTATACCGTGGGATCTCCGAAGCTGAGTTCAAGGCCATTCGGTCCAAGGGAGTCATCAAGAGTGACGAGTCCTGGTCGGCTGCCGGTGAAGGTACCAACTTCTCGGACAACGCTGCTGACGCTGAGTCTTATGCGAACTTCGGACGGACAGATCCTCGCAAGACCAAGAAGCCGAACTACGTCATCGAGGTCAAGAAGGACGACAAGTTCAAGCGCTGGCCGGATGGGTACTGGAAGGCGCCTGAGATTCCGAAGTCCCAGATTACCCGTGTATGGAAGACGGTAGGCGAAAACGATCAGGTCGTCGCCTACCCCGCTTCCATCTGAAGCTCAGATTTTGATCTGAACTTCCTTAGTCTCTACCTTGCCTTCGATCTCGTTCCCGTCCACGGTAATCTTGAGCGTGTTTTCATCCACGCTCTTGAATTCCGAAGGCCAGATTTGACCAACCACGATCGAGAATTTGATCTGAGCGAGGTCAAAGATCAGGCCCCGGACCTTCTTGGTGGCAGCCTTTTGCTGCCCGTCTAACCAAGCCTCGAAGACTTTAGCCTGGTCTGCTGCCTTCTTGTAGATGTCCGAGGCTAGGAAACCTTCAACCTCCTCGACGTAGGGCACCATCAAAGCCCCGGCCGGGTTCACCTTGCCCTTGGCCATCTTCTCTTTGACCTCGTTCACGGTCGGGAGCTTCGAGAGACTCTTGAGACCCACGTGAAGCTCCTTGCCCATGTAGAAGTCCGTGGACTCTGCTTGGGTGCTCTTGGGTGAGAAGCCCGAGTAGTCCGTGAAGCCTTGCTCCTTGAGCCATGTAGCCGCTTCCTTGCCGTATAGGATCTCGAAGCCTTCACTCTTGCGAGGAAAGTGCTCCTTCTTGTATGTGTTGTAGACCTTTTGGGCCGCCCGAGCCTTGCAGAGGTCATACTCCTTTTCGAAGAGTACCTTGGCACTGACTGCCTGGACCATCTTCCGATTGATGATTGGAAGAGACTTGAGGTTCACGATGATGGTGAAGGGATCGCCCGTAGCCGCCTTGTTGTTGTTATCGAGGATCTCATCCCAAGTCATGTTTGTTGGGCTAAGATTACCAAGAGAAAGGCCAGCTTCCCTCAGCTTGACTGCGGTGTCCCGAGTGATAATCACCGGAAGCTTCTCAACGTTCACCAGACCATCCCGGATGATGGCGTAGTTCCGGAAGATGAACGTCTCGAAAGTAGAAGAAACCTTCGAGAATGCGTCCCCGGCAGCCGACTTAGGCAGCCGACTGGAGATGTCCACAGTGCCCTCCTTGCGGACGAGCACCGAGCAGTTGGGCCGCTCTTCGTTGAACGTGAGGTTCGAGATTG
>Ga0214473_10000158_pt1 | contig 96369 bp, 180 predicted proteins | sample RVTome_7_FD_203509 | JGI IMG/M metagenome (GOLD analysis project Ga0214473, IMG submission 203509) | Soil microbial communities from uranium-contaminated site in the Upper Colorado River Basin, Wyoming, United States - RVT98D197 | ecosystem: Environmental > Terrestrial > Soil > Contaminated >... | reverse complement strand
TCGTTCTTGACCCTTTCGTGGGGAGCGGAACAACCGCTGCAGTAGCAGTGCGCCTCGGGAGACGCTTCATCGGGATTGAATTGAATCCTAAGTATGCCGATCTCGCGAGGGATCGTATTTGTAAGGCCTACGGGAATCTGCCGGCGGCGCTGCCTGTCGAGCAAGTGGATATTAGGGAAGTAAGATCCTAAATGTAGTGCGCCGAATCTGCGATCGGCACATTCTTGTAGGCCGGTATCTTCGCCGCATTCATGTCCCTCAGGACGCCCTTCAGCGCGTCGTACTCCTCTTTGCCCACACTTCGGAAGTATTTGGTTCCAGAATCGCTCTCGATCCCCCATATGCCGCCGCTCGTGATCTCCTGCATCACGCCGCCGACCTCGACTTCTGCTACGGCCATCACTCCGACGAACCCGAAGTCGCCCTTCTCGAAGGCCCGCTTCCGATCCTCAAAGCCTTCTTGATCGAGATAGGAAGTGTCGGGGTCTTGGTCCGGCATGATGCGAATTTGTGCCGATTGAACGGTGGGCTTCCCCATAGCAGCTCCCTTTCGATGTCACCAGAGTTTATAACTCGCGGGCAAGAAGTGGGAGTGTTTTCTTGATTGCGATCTTTGCGACATAAGATCCTGTTGACACGATGGCTCCCCCTGGCTATACTTGCTCTCGGTGAGACCTGCTCCGTACCCGATGTCTTTCACGACCCGTTCCCGCCTTCGCCGTGCCTGTACGGACGGTCTCACCAACTATCCGCAGTCTGGCGAAAGGCGGGAACGTATCACGGAGGACATGGGAATGCGCATGAAGCCCGAAGACGTGATCCAGGAGATTGAATACCTTGCCGGACAGCTCGGCCGGCTGTGGGAGGCGGAGGACCTCTCGGCCGAGATCTCACCCAGGATGAGCAAGCAGATCCAAACGCTGAATCGTGAGATGCTGCATCGTCTCAAGGAACTGTGCGGTGAAGTGAGCCGCGCAATAAAGGTGTCTTTGGGGGCGAGCACGCCGCCTCGATACTCGATCGAGCAGTTGGAGCGCTGGTTCCTGACATTGAGGAATGCTGCAGAAACCGCTCAGGCAAGGGCAGCTAAGACGGACGACGATGATGCCCTACAGGTCTCGCTCACGATCGCCAAGTGGACTCGCCAAGCCGCGTATGCTCTAAAAGCGAGGGCCGAAGAACGGGGGGTCTGGACTCCTCAATACCGAGACGAGCACGGCCTCGGGAATTGGTTGTAGGCACCCTAGCGGGTCCCGTGCAGGGAGTTTAGGCATCGACATAGGTGGAGAGCGAATGGGCAGGGAAACCGGAATTTCTTGGACTGATGCGACCTGGAATCCGATCCGCGGCTGCACGATGGTCTCGCCCGGCTGCAAGAATTGTTACGCTATGGCGATCGCAGCCCGCTTCTCGGGTTTGGATCCGCGAAACGGGAAACCGCTGCCATACCACGGCCTCGCTCGGATGACTGAGGCTGGGCCGAGATGGACGAACGAAGTGCGGACTGTGTTTGAGCATCTCCATGACCCCCTCCGCTGGAAGCGGCCACTCCGGATCTTCGTGAACTCCATGAGCGACCTCTTCCACGAGAAACTGCCCTTCCACACGATCGACGACGTTTTCGATGTCATGATCCAAGCGCCCTGGCACACCTACCAGATCCTGACGAAGCGGGCACGCCGGATGCGTGAGTACTTCGAGTCCTGCGGCAACAGGGCCGAATACCTCAAGAAGCACCGAGGAATCTGGATGGGCGTCTCGGTCGAGAACCAAGACGTACTCGACCGCGTGGACGAGCTCCTTCAAGTCAGGGCTGGCGTGCGCTGGGTTTCGGCAGAGCCGCTCCTATCCCGACTTAATCTCAGGCCCTGGCTCCTCAGCGAGTGCGGGATTTCCTGGTGCGTGGTCGGCGGAGAATCCGGCCCCGGCGCTCGACCGATGGATCTGGAGTGGGCGGTCGACCTCCGTCACCAGTGCGAGGAAGCGGGCGTGGCATTCTTCATGAAACAGAAAGGTGAAGTTCTGGCACGTGCCCTCGGATGCCGAGATCGAAAAGGGGCGGATCCATCCGAGTTCCCAGACGCGCTCCGGGTGCAGGATTTCCCGAAGGTTGCTTGATGCGTCCAAATCTCAAGAAAATCCTATCCGATGAGGCATGTTGCTTCGAAAGGCGTGTTCGTGTTCTGCCAGGCCGCACGGATCACCTGGGGGATTCGGACTGAATGGGAATACTGGAGGCGGGAGTCGGAATAGCCTTTCGGAGAACTGAGGATCTGTGAAGGACGCGCAAAATGAAAAAGACCATGGAACGCAACAAGCGGGCTAGGCTGCTCCGCGCAGCGAGGGCCGCGTGTACCGCTGTCGGCGTGAAAGGGAGGCGCATGACGGAGGCTGTTGCAGTTGGGCTACGAGGGCACATAGGAGTGAAGTTTGGGCCGGTCAGGAATGCTGGCGGGGCTTGCCAGTAGGCTTTTCTGAGAACTTGAAGTCTGAGAAGGCAGATTGAGTGCCATAGGAGGAGACATGCTCGAACTCGGCGGCACGGAATTCTGGGGTGAGCTAAATCGACTGTTCTACGAGAAATGTCCGGAACTTCGACAGATCGACTGTCAGACCTGCGGCCAAGCCTATCGCGACTACGACAACTGTCCGGAATGTGGGCAGTCGCGATACAAGCAACTCGGTGTCGAACCTCCACGGCCGCTCCCGCGTTTCCCTGTGGCACAGAAGATGTAGAAAGCATAGATCGGAAATTTTGCATAGGAGGACCAGATGACCGAACTGTTGAAGGCGGCGAAGTTCGCGCTCTCGGTGTTGAGGGCAAACCCCGTAGAGATGTCTGAGCGCATGGCGATCAAGAAGCTGGAGGCCGCCATCGCCAAGGCCGAGAGGGCAAAGTCCTAATTGAAAGTCTTAGAACGGCACAGTAGGCAGATTGAGTGCCAAGTGATAGACCTTACCTCTGAAAAGGCCGCACGGATCGCGCAGAAGATTGCGGCGAGACGGAAGTGTTCGCTGGAGGAAGCCTACGCTGCTCTAGCAGAGCGGCTAACTGTTGTCTGGTTAGCGAAGCAGTTAAGGGACTTAGTGGCACAGAAGAGGTAGGGAGTGCCGGAAGCACGGACTTGAACGACGAATCATCCGGCGGCAGGGGTAGCTTAACCGCTGGCGGCGCAGGAGTCATGATCCTGCGAGGTCGCAAGACCGCCCCTGCCACCAGATGATTCGATTCGGGATTCGGTGAACGGAGGAAGCATGTCGACGGGAATACGGGTCTTACGGGCGTTGACCATTCTCTCGGGCTATTGCGAGCCCGAGAAATTGGAGTTGATCCCAGAGCATGACGAGGTGTGGATCGGCCATGAGATTCCTCCCGAGAAACTGAGTGAGGAGGACCGTAAGCGGATGGAGGAGTTGCGCTTCCGATGGGATGCTGGAATTCCTGCGTGGCACGGCTTCGTGTAAGAAGGATTGTGATTATGAACGAACGCCAGAAGATCGCCTTCGACAACCCGTGCGTCGTCCCGGAGCAATGCGTGGACCCGCGTTTCAAGCGGATCGGCCGGGACGCCAAGCTGGTCGTCTCCTCCATCCTGACCTTCAACTTCGGGATGGAGTGAGGGCAGTTCTTCGGGGGAGTTCCCCTGTGGCATTGCTCGGTGGCCCTGCTGTGCCCCGTGCCGCTCCAGTTGAAGAACTGGGACTGGAAGCTCAAGGCGGTGGCGTTCGAGGCCGTGGATGACGTCCTGAAGGGCGTCGGATTCCCCGCGTCGTTCCATGTGGACGATGCCTCGCGCAACTTCGCCCTGCACGTTCGGAGGCGGTCAACGGTGGAAGAGGCGGCGCTCTTTGTGGAGCGCAAGGCCAGAGGGGATTACAACGAGCGGCTGCTCGCCAAGGGGATAGTCTGAAGCCTGATTCTATGAAGCCCTACTACGAGTCCGGAGGAAGCACGATCTACCACGGCGAGGCCGAGCAGGTCTTGCCGTTCGTGGGGCCGTTCGATCTCGTCCTCACTGATCCGCCCTATGGGATCGGGGAGGCGAACGGGAAGAACAAGACCAGGACGAACGCGGCGGTAGCGACCGACTACGGCGTGGCGACGTGGGACGACAAGCCGATCCCTCAATGGCTCCTCGATATGGCGCTGTCGAAGGGCCGCTGGGGGATTATCTTCGGAGGGAACTACTACACCCTCCCCCCGTCGTCGTGCTGGCTGGTTTGGGACAAGGACAACACGGGGGACTTCGCGGATTGTGAGCTGGCCTGGACGAACCTGCAGAAGGCCGTTCGGAAGCTCCGCTGGCGCTGGAACGGGATGCTGCAGGAGCATGGTGGCATCCACAAGGAGGCCCGCTGGCACCCCACCCAGAAGCCCGTCGAGGTGATGAAATGGGCGCTTTCCCACGCCCCAGAGGGCACAAGGACCGTCCTCGACCCGTTCATGGGAAGCGGGACAACCCTCGTCGCCGCAAAGGAGCTTGGCCTGTCGGCCCTCGGGATCGAACGAGAGGAGCGGTATTGCGAGGCGGCGGTGAAGAGACTCGCTCAAGCCCAACTGTTCGGGTCTATGCCTATTGCCCATCCTGCCTCGGGACAGGGTTTATCCGGCTGAAATGATTCGATGAACTATTCTGACCTTGTGGGAAACTTGTGAAGCCGTGGACGCGAGCGCATACGCAGAAGTCGATTGCGGAACTGCGGGCGGCGAAGCCCGCGGTGGACGCCGAGACGTTCGAGATTATCAAGGAGTCCGTGAAACGTGCCTACGGTTTTTACTGGCCGACAGGCGTTGGCTTCGAGGATGGTTGTCGGCTTCTCTTTGAGGAGCGCATGGCGTACTGGAATGATCGGCTACGGAGGCGGGACGACGAACAAGGAGCAGGTCGCCCAACTGGACAAGGCTGGGTGGGGAATGATGATCGGCCCCGTGAACCCTAAGAGGTCCGTGCTCCGGTATGCCGTGGACAACGGAGCGTTCCCGGCGTGGGTGAAGAAGCAACCTTGGGACGAGGCGAAGTTCTTGAAGATGCTCGATAGGGTCCAGACATTTGAGCGGAAGCCGGATTTCGTCGTCTGCCCTGACATCGTGGCGGCAGGCCCCCGCTCCATGGAGTTCTCAATGGCCTGGAGGGACCGTCTCCCGAAGGACTGGCCCTGCTACTTGGCCGTCCAGGACGGCATGACGACGTGTGGAGTCCTGGCGGTGCTGGATCGCTTCGATGGAATCTTCGTGGGCGGGACTGACGTTTGGAAGCGTGAATCGTCCCCTCTCTGGGCGAAGCTCGCGCGAGCCGAGGGGAAGAAACTCCACGTTGGCCGGATCAACAGCCTTCAGGGGGCGTTCATCCAAGGAAAGGTTGTGGGGGCCGACTCGATCGACGGTAACAATTGGAACCGGACCTGGCTGAACAACCAGAAGCCCGACCGGGTGATGGCCGACACGCAACTCCCGCTGGACCTGTGGGGAATTCGCTGAATTTCTAGTCGATGAAGAGGAGATTGGGATGGACAACGAACCCGTCGAACCCGTCACTCCTGGACCTTGGGAGACGAGCGAGCACGCCCACGCAAAGGCCGGGACTTGTGGACACCCCGAAAAATGGCGCTACGTGCAGCACAACTTTCCAGAAGCTCCCTACGAAGGTGAACTATCGGATGAGTGGGGGGTCTATCCTCCGCTCGGGGAGGCTGGTCCGGTCGCGCTTGTGGCTGGGCAGTCCAACGCTCGCCTGATTGCGAAGGCCCCCGAGATGTTGGATCTCCTGAAGAAGCACCTACGAGAGTCCGGTTGCGACGGCGATCTATGTAGTCGGGCCTGGCATGAGGAATTCCTAAAGATGATCCGGTCAGTTGAGCCGGATTGGCCCATTCGCTGAATCATAGGACGGTGAACGATGAACACGAGGAGCAAGCGAGAGATCCGGCGTGAGCGCATGAAGATGGACCTTTTGTACGTCGTGGGGCCGATCGTGGCCGCCGGCGTGACACTGCTCTTGCTGTGGTCCCTTGGGCTCTGAATAGGCATTCTCAGACAGGAGAGCAAATGAGCTTTGTGACGCCCGCCATGAAGGACGCGCTCAAGAACCACGTTCTTGAGGAGGCGCTCCCGTTCGACAAGGGCTTCCTGGCCTACTACATGCGAGATCCCGGGCAAGGCCGGATGATGTCCACCCTCTTTGTGTTCACCCCGGAGGGGATCGTCATCATGGGGGATCTCTGCCCAGGTGGACCGGGAAACCGTGGCTCGATCAGCAATTACAACTACGGCATCGGATGGTTCTCTCGGCAGCAGAGCGAATACTACCTCTGCGAGAAATTCTTGCCGAAGGAGTGGCAGAGCGTCGTCGCGGCCCAGTTTGTCAGGGAGCATATCGGGCAACTCAAGCTCAACAACGACCCCGAAGAACTCAAGCAGATGGGTGAGTGGGAGGATCTCCTCAATCGCCTTGAGTGTGGCGAGATGGGCGCCGACCACTTCCACGACGCCCTCCAAGACCTCGACTACGAGCACGAGGACGAAGGATACGAGTACCACCTCCAGACGGCCGGGTGGCTCTGCGCCCTCCAGCAGAGATTCGCAGAACTCTATGCGGCCTTGAATCCGGCCGCCGTTGTCGTGGAACCGTAAGTCGAGGAAAACCATAAGCCGCCTGGCCCGGGCATAGGGGGACAAGAATAGCCCCAAGGGCTTTTACCAAAGAGCGAGGGTAAAGTGAAAAGGTGCTGGAAAGACTGGTGGGAACGGGCGTGGTCCTTCGCTGACGAGCAGGGCCTTGATCTTCTATGCCTTCTTGGAGAAGAGGATTGGCGCAGACTTTGGAGAATGGGTATCCACCCGTTTCAGGCCGTGAGGATCTCGGCCGAGCGCGGCGGGTGCATGTAACTGTGATTGTGACAACGACCGAGCGGCCCGTCCCGGCGAGACTCATACCTCAAGGTGTGGGGCAAGCACTCGACTGGGACGGGCGCTCATTGAGGTAGCCAATGGTTGCGGTGAACCGGAAGCTCTACGCGCAGGCAGATTACGACTGCCAGCGTTGCGGGGGTGCGGAAACGGCTGAGATGAGGAAGCGCGTCCACGACTTCGCGCGGCCCTTGTGCGACGGGTGCATTGAGGTGATGAGGCACGACGGGCACGACAAAAACGCGCCCGTGATTGTGGGCTCTACCAGCCAGATTACGGAGATTGCCGACGACGGCAAGATGCACTCGCTCAAGAAGTCCACCGAGAAGACGATCCGCTACGAGGATTGGCCGTTCCGATGCCGGAAGTGTTTTCCGATTGGGGCATGATCGGACTAATCGTTTGGAGAATGACATGAGACTGCACTGGCAAAACCTGACCGACACTCAGCGGATCGGGCATCCGACGGGTTCGATCCTACGCCACGGCCGAGCGTGGCTACACCTCGGCCAGCGCGTGACGTTCCGCTGGGAGTGGCTCTTCTGGACGTTCCGATTCAACCTCGGAGCCCATGTGAACCAGCACGATGACGACGTGACGTTTCACGTTGGGTTCCCTGGATTCCAGCTCTACTTCGGATTCGAGGGTATCTTCCCGCGCAAGTGGAAGACCCACGACCTCGGCCGCAGCATGGGCTTTACGATCCATAGCGGTGCGCTCTGGATCGACGTCTGGAGGGATCAGAATGGCTGGAGTAGGGACATGCCCTGGTACGCAAAAGGGCTCTGCTTTGATCCGCTGGAATTCTTCCTCGGGCACTCCAAGCATTCTGAGCGGGAGATCGGCGTCCGAGAAGCCGAGGTGTCGATGCCGGAGGGCTGTTACCCAGTGAAGGTGAAGCTGTTTGAGTCAACCTGGAAGCGTCCGCGTTCTCCATTCCGGCGGAAGCTACTGCGGGCAACAGTCAGTTCTGAGGCTGGGGTTCCAGTTCCGGGAAAAGGAGAGAACTCGTGGGACTGCGGCGAGGACGCGATCTACAGCTCGACCTTCCCATGCGGCACCTACGAGGCGGCGGTCGCTGAATTCACCAAGGGTGTGTTTGAGACCCGAGGGAAGTACGGTGGCCTTCGGTGGGCTCCTGCAAAGTCAGACTAACCATTGTGATGCTGTGAACTACTACAACGAGTTCGATCCCGGCGCGGCCCAGTGGCTTCGCAACCTGATCGACGCGAAGCTCCTGCCCGCCGGCATGGTGGACGAGCGGGATATTCGCCTAGTTCAGCCGTCGGACCTGAAGGAGTTCACCCAATGCCATTTCTTCGCTGGGATCGGCGGGTGGTCCTTGGCGCTGGCGCTAGCGGGATGGCCGGAGGATAGGAAAGTCTGGACAGGCTCCTGCCCATACCAGCCGTTCTCGATGTGCGGAAAGAAGAGGAAGGAAAAAGATGATCGTCACCTCTGGCCTGAATTCAAACGACTCATCTCCGAGTTCTCGCCTCCAGTTGTCTTTGGAGAGCAGGTTGATAGCAAGGATGGAGTTGAATGGCTCTCCGGAGTGCGTGCTGACTTGGAAGCGTGTGGCTATGAGGTCGGGTGCGCCGGTCTGCCGGCTGCGTGCGTCAAAGCGCCGCATCTCAGACAAAGACTTTGGTTCGTGGCCGACCGCCACTGTAAACGACTCGAAGAACGGACGGAACAGGACAGCCAAGCGCCTCAACCCGGACTTGAAGCATCACGATGGACTGACGTTAGTGGACGCGGCCTCGCTGGCGATCTGGCCTATGCCAAGGACGCCAACGGGCGGGGCGGAATCGGGCGCCAGGAAGCAGGAGCTTGGAAGGAAGAATTCCGGGGGCGGGGACCTTCAGGCAGTGGCTCTGACGGCCGCCTTGAGCACTCCGCGGGCGAACAAGTGGGGCTTCCCGGACGCGCACGGAAGCAAGGAATCTCCCGTGGATACTGGGACGCCTTCGACATCGTCCAATGCACCGACGGAAAAGCGCGGCGCATTGAGCCCGGAACATTCCCGCTGGCTCATGGGGTTCCCAATCGAGTGGTCAAACTACGCGCCTACGGGAACGCCATCGTCCCGCAAGTCGCGGCCGAGTTCGTGAGGGCATACATGGAAGTGCGTGGGATAGTCTGATTGAGCAGACTGATTGTGGAGGGAAGATGAATCATGGCAAGCTCGCAGTACGGAGGTTGCCCTCCGGTGAGTGACGATAACGTTCGATCCGATCAACCAGACGAAGCGATTCGTCTTTGGAAAGGAAGAGAACCAATGCCCGTATGCAGAGCGAAAGTCAAGTGCGTGGCCGTGACCCAGCGGGAAGGGTGGGGGAAGGTCCCCATCGTCTTCCACGCCGAGTTCGCGTTCGTGTCGGGCGGGAGCGAAGAGAACAAAGCCTTCTGGGAGGCAACGCCCAGCGGGACTCTCAAGCTCGACTGCACGCACACGCAGTTCTTTGAGGTCGGGAAGGAATACTATCTCGACTTCACCAAGGTGGCCTGATTTTAGTGGGCAGGGGCGGGGTCGAAAGGCCCCGCCCCATAAGGCCCCGAAAGCACAGAAGAGGTAAACGTGGCATGAATGGATGGCGGGCGAACCTGAACAACGCGGTGCGGATTCTCTGGTGCGAGCTCCGCAACGCATCCGACGAGCACAAGGAAGAAATGACGGACGTGGACCTCGCTCTGTGGCTGATGGTCACGAAGCATCCGGCAATTCAGGATCGGCTGGATGAGGCACGGAAGGAATAGACGATGATTTGTGCCAGCGGGCATACGCATAAGAGCCGATTCGAGGCTGAGAGGTGCGACGGACTTGGGTACGCTCAATCAAAGGATGACGTTGCCAAGCTCCGCGAGGATCTCGCCTATTCACGGAAGAAGTTAGGGGAGACGCTCGACAAGTGCCTTGAGCGGGATCGGAGGATCGAAGTCCTCAATCTTCAGGTCGTCGAACTGCGCGAGGCCCTCTACGCGCTGTTGCGGCTGGCGACCAAGCCTCAACCTAGAGATGAGGAGGAGCAGGAGCAAGTCGTCGCCAAGGTGGCAAAGGCTCTCAAGAGCGCCGGGAGGCTGGACGAGTCGGAAGACACCGAAAAGCAGGAGTGTGAACACGACTGGCAGCCCGTGGCTCTGATAAGCCACAAGGCCATGTACGAATGTGCGAAGTGCCGGGAAACGAAGGTCGAGGCGTAGACGAGCTAAAGAGGGATTGACAAATGGAACAGCTTGGAAGATTCGACTGGCACCCAGATCCAGCAATCGACTTCTGCGTCGAGGTCGATGTGCTGGAGGGCATGGTCTATGACGCAAAGATCGGCCTTCTCGACGCCGACACCGTGAACGAACGCATCTTCAAGGCGATGCAGTTCAACGTCGGTGGAGTCGAGCGGGCGGTTGCAGCAAAAGCGCGGCTTCGGGAACTCGAAGCCGAAATGAAAACGGTGAAGGTCTGACCGTGAAATCAACGAATTGGCCCAAGTGCGTGTGCGCCAAGGCTGGCAACAATATGTGCCTCCGTCAGCGCGAGAACTACAAATGCACTCGCCTAAATGGGCACGGTGGAGATTGCGTTGCCTGCGGAAACCTCTTTGGGCATCGGATCGCAAGGTGGAGGCGTGGAAGATGAGTTCCAGTCATCCAACGCGGATGTATTGCCCGTTATGCACGAGTGAAATTCCAGTTGAGGACAAGGAGATCGCCAGCCCGGAGGGGGAACGGCTCGTCGCCCAGGTCCAATGTCGCGGATGCCAGAAGGCGTTCACAATCTGCGAAGAGGAGAAGTTGCTGCGATTGCGCGAATTTGGGAAGCCCGTTCATCCGGAGGATAGAACGTGAGCTGGAACGCAGGGCGTCCGATGAGAAACGACGGAAGGGCTCAGGTTCGTAGGAGTTTCCGGTCCGTCACTCGCCGGGATCCCTGCGCGGAGTGGCCTAACTGCGAGTGCCCGAAGTGCAATCGCTTCCGAGAAAAGCAGAACAGGGCCGGGTGCCAGGATGCCGCGAAAGTGATTGGGTTGTGCCATTATTGCGGGGAACCAGCGACGACTCGTGACCACAAGACCCCAATATCTAAAGGCGGAAGCAGACGCGGGGAGAGCAATTTAGTCCCAGCCTGTTGGCGGTGCAACCAACGGAAGGGGTCGATGAGTTACGAGGAGTTCATGACGTTAATTGGAAAGGCATAGTCCATGACGTCGGTGAAGGAGTCCTGCCACTGGTGCAACAAGGCGAGGGTGAAAATCTGCCGTAGGCACAAGGTTAGTTGGTGCGAGGAGTGCCGGTACTGCTGCCCCGCTTGCGCAAGGGAGCAGGGCGTCCACAGCGACCGAAAGCACGTTTCCAGCGAAAGGACTACGCCGTGAGGAAAGAACGGATCGACGGAACCGAGCACGATATGGTCGAGCATTTGAGGTCGGTGGACAACCTCGTCCATTACATCGCCGCGAAGAGAGTCTCCGAGAAGCGGGCCACGAAGATGACGATCAAGGAGTGGGACAGGATGTATGACCGTCTGCTCCGATTCGTTGGAACCAGCGAGGCAAAGAAGATCATCGAAATGGGAAAGTCTTAACAACCGAACGATGAAGGCGGGAGCATGACAAACGCAAAGGTGGTTATCATTCCGACGTTGATCTGGTGGACCGAGCAGGAGGATTGCGAGGCCATCGGGAATCATCTACCAGAGTCTTTCCCGAACTACCTCCAGGTCGAATACCGGAGCCGCTTGGGTCGCGCTGGGCGGGGACGGTTGTGGGTCGCCTCACAGTTTGCGGGGGAACCCATCGCCGTAGACCCGTGGCCTAATACGCCGATGGGTAGGCGGTTAGCAACGGCAGCCGGGATCGCCATCTGCGCCGAGCACGCCGAACTACTGAGGGAGATGCCCGGCGTAATCACCGACCTTGAGCTTCACAGAACCAGCCAGCGCAAGGTCACAGTATGAAGAAAAGAGGACTGCGAGCAGGCTACCAGAAGCCGACAGAGGTCAAGGGTATCGGCGATTGGTGGTGGACAGAAGGCAAGGATGGAATCCGCGTCTGTCATCAGCCGTGCCACAAAGGGGTAGCCTGCTCTGTCGATCTGGCGTTCTTCTCGTGGGCGATGGTTCGCGGGGCTGTGGCTCGCAAGCGAGCATCAAGGTAAGAATGAGGGAACCATGACAAAACGTGAACGTGAGAGGAATAGGCGGGATCACAACGCCGCCTACATCCTGTTCCAGCAGTTCTTCCCGCATGTACCCATCGCGGAGAAGTCGAAGGACAGCCAACGGCTGTTCAAGACCTGCGTGTCCATGGTGGTGCGTGCGCGGGAGCAGCTCCGGGACGAACTCATGGGAACGTCGATCTGTCAGCTTCAAGACGAATGATCGAAACGAGAGATCGGTGAGGAGGACCTTATGCTAACCGTCTTTTGTGACCGATGCGAGGCCAAGATCGGACAGGCCCATGAGCATGCCTCTCCCCCTGGAAGCAAGTTCGAGGTACCGGTCTTCTCAGAACGTGACCAACGTCTAGCCGGGGCATTCGCCGCGCATCTCTGTGAGAGCTGTGCCCGCGAGCTCCTGGAGCATTTGACGACCTGGTGGGGAAAGATCGCTGACTGGCAGAAGGCTTGGAACGAGCCGACGAAAGCACCGGACGCATAGAACGCAAAGACCATGAACGGCAGGAGCGGTTTGGTGGTTTGGGTTGGTATCAGGATCGTGGTTCCCAGGGGAAGGCCCGACAGGCTGCGATACCTGTCTGAAATCTCAAGGCCGATGACGGTCTATCGTCTCATGACCCCGTGCGGCCGCAGAATCGCGTACGCGCTTGAGGTGATCGGTGAACTTGACCCTAGAAAGACTACGGAGTACACTTAGTCTGTGCTGGCCGATGTCATATTTCTGGCGTTCTCAATCCTCGCACGGGATCACATCGTGATCGGCCAGCACCCCCGGCCCCGTGCCGGCCGTGCGAGGATTACGGACGCCAAAAGGAGTTGATATGCCGAGGCAATTCGCCGTCAGGAGGTTTCACGTGGCGTCCGAGTACCCCGACTTAGGCCCAGTCTTTGAAGTGAACCGCCCGGAGATTCACGAAGCCACCTTGGGCGCGTCCGAGGCGCTCCGGAAAGCGGGCGTCCGTCACGCGCTTGTAGGTGGCCTTGCGGTCGGCGCATGGGGCTATCCACGGTGGAGCAAGGATGTCGACTTCCTGGTTGGCGACGAAGCCTTTATCGCTCATCCCGGAGGCTTCGTCACCTTTGCCGAAGGAGTACCGATTTCGTTCGGCGGCGTTGCGGTTGATTCTCTGTCGATCTCTGCGGACGAAACCTTTCTGACGGAGGCGCTTGAGAATCCGATCATCGTGGGCGGTATTCCGGTCATCGCCGTGGAGGCGCTGATCTACCTGAAACTCAAGTCTCCGCGCGACAAGGACAGAACCGATGTCATCGAGCTAATCAAAGCTGGCATTGACTCCAAGGCTGTCTTTGCGTGGCTGACTCAGCACTCTCCTTCGATGGCCCAGCGTTTTGCGAAAGCCTTGGATAAGGCCGTCAAAGAGGAGCGTGGGCAGTAGGTCTGACCGTAGGGCTGCGGGCCGGTACTGCCGGAAAGCGTGCTGGTCGTTTCCCCTGAAAGGTGATCCGATGCGTTGGGGCGCGTGGAAATGCGACGCGTGCGGCGTCGTGGTGCTATCGCCGGAAGCCGCAGCGGAACATGAGAAAACGTCGGCCCACAGGGTCTATTGGACTTACACACACCCCAGCGAGCTCGGCCAGAATTAGAGGAGGCTGCATGGAAGGGCAACTCGACCTATTCCAAGGTGCCCCGTTTCGGAAGGAGATGCGTCCTGACAAGGACATCTGCGTTGGGAAGCATTGCGGAGCCGAGACGAGTCGGGAGGCCTTCGCGACCACAGCGCCGGAAACGAGGTCAAGGCAGCGGGAGCTCGTGATGAGGCATATCGCGGGCCGTGGAGAGAGGGGATCGACTTGCCAGGAATCCTCGGAGTCGCTCGGGATCCCGTACACCGCGGCCAGCGCGAGAATCACGGAGCTCCAGGCCGAGGAGCGTATACACTGGAGGGAGGGAATCCGTCGGCCCACCAGATCCGGGAAAACCGCCCGGGTTTACTTCATGGGAAGACGGACTCCGCTGGTACAGTTATAGTCGGCCGAGGAGGACAGGGCATGCCGAAGACGCTTGAGGATTCGATCCGGGACGCCATCGACGCCATCAATCAGGCCTGGGTCGAATTCGACGAGGCCTCGAGGCTCTACGACACGATTCTGGACCGGATCAGCGGGCTTCAACCTGCTGCCGAGGGCATGAACGTCCTCGACCAGAGAATCAGCGAAGCCTTCTACAGGATGTGGAGGGCAGGCGAGTCGCTCGATCGCGCCGGCGTGGAATACCTGCGGCTGAAGGCTCGCCTCGACGCCCAGATGAGGGGGAAGGCCGCAAGATTCCATGGGCTTGGGCCCCGGCCCTGGCTTCGAACGCCCATCCAGCGCCGCTCTGCAATGATCCCGTTCACGCCCGCACCGCAACCTATCCAGCCGGCAGGCTACGGCCCCTTCTCCTACAGGATCCCCTTCGGATCGTTCTGGTAGCCATGGCCGAACCTAAGGAGTTGCGGACGACTTGGACGGCGCGAGAGCGCGCCCTCATCGCGGGATTCAAGAAGCTTTCGGCTCCTGTGGCGCAACCATTCATGCTCGCGTCCGGCGTCATCGTCACGGATCCGGCCCTCTTTCACGCCTCCCTGGCAAGCGACATCGCCCATGGCCCGCGCGGGCCCAGGGCGTTGATGGGCGCACTTCAGCGCGACCTAGATCAGTACCTTTTGACCAGGCAGGGCCCGTGATCGGAGGTCATGCTGTCCTCGGAACTCCCTCGAATTTCCGTCCATCGACGTCCTCGGTGATGATTCCGTCGTGGATGTGCCCATGGTACTTGCCGACCTGGCTGATGGACGGCTGGACGCTGATCTTCGGGACAGCGCCATCGACGCGCCACTTCTGGCGAGGCTCGGGACCAGAGGCGTAGCCGTAGATGATCCACTCCATCCCTGATGGCAGCATGACGCACCACACCTTTCCGTCGGGGCCAGTATAGTGGCCGTTGGGGCCCTCCTCCGGAAACCAGTCCGCCGCCCAGGTCGCTCCGGGCGGGTGCTCCCGCAGGACGTAGGGCTTTCCATCCAAAGCTCCCCTCCATAGCCGCTCCTCGTTCACTTGCCAATGGTCCTCCGGCAGGAAGGTATAGCCGCAGCCGCACGCTTTCGGCCAGCGCGGGTCGTTCTCGTATCCCCCGATGAGACTGGACCGGCCGTTGCTGTCCCCGGGACAGTGGAATTCAGGGTCGATGACGACCGTCTCGTCATGATAGTGGTTCGGGTCGAACGGCCTTCCCTCGGACTTGTAGTAGCGGCGGAGCGAGCGTCGGCACTGCTCGGTCCTCTCGATCAAGTACATTCTCCAGCCCATGCGGCACCTCCATTCGGTCATTCCCGATGCACCATTATTTTCGCACCCATTCAACCACTCAGGCGAAGATAGGCATAAAAATCGGACATAAAAACGCGCTTAAAAGCGAAAAAATATGGACGATCTTCCATAAATAAGATCGAAATTAGAGGATACCCTTCAATCCGCGTCGTATGATGGCGAGAAGGAGGGTACGATATGGGCATGTACGCCGTCTTTTTTGCGGGCATCGAAATCTGCGTTGCACCTGAGGAGGCCGTTTCGGAAATCCAGGCGACGTTCGAATGCTTCATCGACCACCCCTCAAGGACGATCGTTCTCGTGCGGTGAAGCGTGTTCGCCTGCCGGGACTGCCACGTCAAGATCTCGCCCTGCGGGAACGCGCATGGCCCGTCATATCAGCAAGCCAACTGCGCCCTCTGCCGGCAGGAAGGCTTCTGCATTGAATGCTCGGTGTCGCCCATTTCATCCATGGGTGCTTACCGTAGCACGATCCGCGTGACTTACCGACGCCCAAGACGTTACAATTCTCGGGAGCGGTAGGGAGGTCGACCGTTGAGCTATCGCGATGCGGTCAAGCTTGCGAGGAAGAAAGCCGAGGAGACGGACTTCAAAGTCGTCTTTTATGTCTACTATGACCCGGACGAGCCCCGCAAACTTCGCGTAGGAGACGGCTACAAAATCGAGCAAGAAGCCATCGACGACAAGGACATCGTGGCGACGTCCCACGACTAGCCGGAGAGCGAATGGCGAAGACCGCCCCGAAGAAGAAGTACGAGTCCGAGACCGAGTTCATGGACCGGGTCTTGTGGGGTCTCGCCGCCCGTCTGGCCAGAGAGGCGGCGGGTTCCTATCAACGCACCTATCTTTACTACCGGCCGAGCACGCCCGAGGACTGGGGTGTGGTCAGTGTCACCGAGGCGGACCCCGGCGCCGGCGGATTCGAGCTCGTAACCCCAGAGCCCATCCCGGTAATGGCGCGTGGGGTTGAGGGGGCGAAGTCCTGGATCTACAACCTGCTCAGGAAGCTTCCCATCCTGCCCAGTTCTCAGGAGGCATTCGAGCGAGGAATTGCGTAGGTAGACGCGCTCGGGATGGTAATTTCGGGAAGGTGAACGATGGTAAGTGAGAAGGCCCTAGAAAAGGCTGTCTGGAGAGTGGCCCGTGCCTGGGTCGGAGGCCCCACGAGCGACATCGAGGTGCGCGCAATCGTCCGCATCGCGAGGGGCGTCGAGCTCAAACTCTCACCCAAATATCATAAGATAACAGCTTCCGAGTTGGCTGCGGCCGCAAGCCAGGCTTACTACAGCGGCTAGAGAGGCTACATTCGCGAAACCGGAGATTGGTGAACGATGGCACACAAAGCCATAGTGGAAACCATCAGGCTCGTAACGCCTACGGGGCGGAAAATCCGAAAAGCCACTCGCGTCACACTTGAGTCCGGCTGTGTCGTGACCTTCATTGAGATGGTCCCAAAGAAAACAGCAGTCGCGCAGGCGAGACTAGTCTGCGCAAAACGCGGAGCCACGCTTGGAGGAAGGAAATGGAACGGGACGAGACGATAGCGAGGGTCCGCGCGGCCCTGAAGCGCCGCAGCGGAAAATCCTGGAGCGTGCGCGGTGGCCGCGGCACCGCGTGGGGTTGGATCGACATCGACGTGCCGACCGCAAGAGAGGCCAATCGTGCAGCCGAGCTCAAGGAACTGGCGGAGTTGATGGGGCTTGAGAGCGTCCATCAGCAGGGACTCCAGATTCCCGCAAGCCACGACTACCGGCAGGAGGCCGTCGACCGAGCGGAGGGGAGGACGCCGAGCGTGGTCGGCACGCCCTACTGGGATTGACTATGGACAAGATCAGGGTGCGGAACGTCTGGGTTCGCCGAGCCGAGGGTCCGACGAAAGACCTCGGCCAGCACACGGTCGATTCCTTGGAGGCCGCTGACGCCCACCTGAAACGGTGGGCAAGAACGGCTCCTAAGGATGGAAGCATCGACAAAGTCGACTTCCGGATCTCGTGGGAGGACGGGCAGACCTACGACGGACGATACGAGCTCCGGTACGATGATGCAAGAAAGGCGGGGCTCATCGGTCCACATGTCCAGGACGAGTTGATTTTCCATGCGGGGCTTCGTCGACCAAGCCACCTCAGCAGGGAGGACTACGAGGCCTACCTCGTTCGTTCGGAAATGGAAGGTGGACCGGCTCAGGCCGATTACCTAGACTTCCTACGGAAATACGAACTCTAGCGAGATCAGGAGACGCGCATGTTCGATTCGACGCGCAGGTCCTTCTGGATGGGCTCGCCCGCGCTGAGTCAGTACGATCCGTGCAAGCCGCACCAGGACGCCATGGCGATCTACGCCAAGAAGATCGCCGAGTTCAGCCGACAGATGCGCGAGGCCTTGGCGCGCGGAGACAAGGGTGCGGCCGACCAAGCCGCTACGATTGCTCGGGACGCCGGAAAGAAGTACGAGGAGCACAAGCGGATGTACGAGCAGTGCCGGCCCAGAGGCACCTCTTCCCCATTCCGTCCTGCACAGGCTCCTCCTCCTCCGGGGCCCACCTATGGGCAGCAGCCGTATCCAGTCGATTACCCAGTCAGACCTTACCCGATGCGAATTCCATTCGGATTCGGACCGATGTTCTCGACCGGGCCGATGGCCTATGGTGGTCCGACTACATAGGAGGAGGGAAAGTGGGCGACGTCTTCGACATGCCCGACCCAGTGGAAGTCGTCAGGAATCGCGTCCTCTTCACTCTGATCGAGAGGGCGCACGGGAAGCATTGGAAGTCGCCGTTCGAGATGAAGATCATCCTGGCCGCGAAGGCGGCTGACGAGCCGCCCATCCCGAGGGACGCCGTACTTCCCTTCATGCGCGACATCGCGAGCGCCATCGAGTTCTACCATGGCGCGGCGGTCTCCATCAACGTCGAAACCATGGAAGCGCGTCCCGTCCGTGGGGAAGCCACGGGGTACGTCCTCTTCGACGGTTACACGCTGACGATCGGCTCCTTGGGCTACCAGGGGTAGTCGTAGGCGTTGACGCCGCACCCCACGTCGGCTAGACTTCCAGGGTACAGTAGAGGGAGACGTGGGCAAGAATAGGGCGCTCCCGAGCACGCTGGGAGACCTCCGGCTGGGGGCCGCGAGGACCTGCCCACCCCAGTTCATCCTGCGGCGCGCCTACACGACGAAGCAGGGCGTCCAGGTCTCCGCCGGCTGCGTTCCGGACACCGGCGCGCCCGGGAAGACGCCACCCTCACGGAGGACGCTCCCTGAGATCCGGCCAGGCGGGCTCCGCGGCTGGAAGAAGAAGATGGCCCCGCGCACGAGGCACGGGATCCTGCGGAAGGTCGTGGACGCGGATGGGTGCGGAGAGGCGATTCGCAGGCTCAACCTACTCCGAAACAAGACCGCCGACCCAGGCACGAAAAGGGCTGCGGGGGCCGACATGAACTGGCTTCGGGATCAGGCCTTCTGCGAGCTCAAGACGAAGGGACGGTGAGAATGCGGCAGCGCGCCTTCGCGAGCCCCTCCTTCGGAGGCCGAACCACGGGGATCTCCCGCGCGCGATCGAGCGTGCCGGCCATCATCTTCGAGGGCCACACCGTACCGAAGGTGCCCCTGACGAGTGCCCTTGGCGTCGCCCTGGCGGTCTCGGGCGTCGTCCTGGTCGGCGAGGGCCTCGTGTCGCTCTTCGCGTCCCAGGACCAGGGCGGCTGGTCCACCGTTTTCAGGCTCTTTAGGATCACCGTCGGCGGCGGAATGCTCGTCTGGGTCGCCGCGAGCGGAAGCTAGGAGACTCCCATGATGCCTGTCCGTCTTTCGATGGCCCTCGGCCAGCAGTGCCCTCCGGGTATGGTTCCTCAGGTCACGATAAGCCCTGACAACCTCACCGAGAGCTTCACGTGCGTCCCGGGAGGCGCGCCTGCTCCCGGAGGCGCTGACGCCGGCGGGGGCGCGGGAGGGGGCGGAACGGGCACCATCGACCTGACGACCGGCGGCGGAGGCATTCCCGCCCCCCCGGGGGCCGGAGATCCCCGCCCTGACCCTGGTTGGGGAGGAGGGGCACCCCTGGGTCCCCCGGTCCCGCCGCCCACGTTCTTTCCGGGCGTTTTCCCATGGGCACCACCGCCTGGGCAGGGCTTTCCAGGCGGGCAATTTCCCTTCACGCCATCGCGGCCGCCTCCTCCGACCGGGCCAACGGGACCAGTCGACACGGCAGCAGTCGAAGGCATCCTTTCCAAGGCAGAGGCGGCATGGGAGAGCGCCGAGGCGGCCATTCTGCGCGGGCAGCGCTGCGGGGCGAGTGAATCCGACAAGATGGCCGCAACGCAGGCGAAGCAGTGCCTAGCCGGCTTCACGGTCGCCGCCGGCACGCTTTCAGCGGCAGTCGGCGAGCTCTGTGCCGCCAAGAGGGCGGGTAGGGCGGCGCGCTTGAACGCGCGGCAGGTCGGGGCCCTCGAGACTCTGGTTGCCTGTCTGGGCGAGATTGCGGCGATCGCGCCCGACTCCTCGCCCAACTGGCTCAAGGCCGTTGCGGGCGTCGCGTTGCCGGCGGCCGCCTCCATCCTGATTGCGGCGTGACGAAGATGGCGAGCATGGGAAAGGAATACGTCAGCCTGAGCCACAAGACGATGCACTGGCTGATGGGCCAGGCGGGCCTGGGGCAGATCCAGTGCTGCCAGGAAGGCGGTCTCGTCAAGTGCTATGACACTGGCACCGGGAAGTGCATCCTCACCTGGGTCAGCACGGCGAAGCCCCAGAATGAGCCTCCGTGCCCCATTTGCGTCCCGGGCGGAGCTCCCCCATCGCCCGTCGTCCCGCCGGCACCGTCGCTCGCGCCTCCGCCAACGGTTGAAATCATGCCGCCGCCGCCCACGTCTCCTCCGATCATCGGACCGCCCATTCCACCTCGGCCGCGGCCCGTGATCCCGCCCACCGCCATTCTTCCACCTTTCATCCGTCCGCCGCCGCCCGCCAAGGTGCCCCCGATCCCGGGAGTGGGAATGATCGAGATCGGCATCGTGACCCGCATCCTCGAGCTCTCGGAAACCGCTTGGATCCAGATAGAGCGTGCCCGGATCCGCGCTCGGAGGTGCAGCGCGACGGCGGCCGAGAAGGGCGCGGCGGCTGCCGGAGAGAGATGCCTGATCGAACTCCGAACGCAAGTTGGGGAGCTCCGTCGGCTGGTCGACGAACTCTGCGCCGCGAAGATAGAAGGGCGTCCCGCACGCGTGTCGCCTGCTCAGGCGGAGGCGCTCGAGGCCTTCGCCCGCTGCGTAGAGGAGGCGCTCGGAACGGCCGGAGCCGAGCCTGCAGGTACGCCCTGGCTCGAAGCACTAATCGGAACCGGGCTACCCATCGTGGGGTCCGTCCTGGTTGCCGCCTGAGGAGGTCCCGTGGCCGATACCCTGAAGGACGTAGTCGCCGCCCTCTGCCAGGTCGCCCGCGACTACTCGCAGGCCCGGTCGAGGGTCAATAAGCCCGCAGTAGACAACTGGCGGCATGTCTTCGCCGTCGTCCTCGAGTCCCGCCTGAATGCCGCCGGCCGCGGTGCCGCGCTCGCCGCATTCCGCGCCGAGGACTGTCCAGGAGTTGACCGGACGAGCGCGGACGAGTTGGCACCCCCGCCGGCCGGCACGGCATCGCTCTCAGGCCAGACGCTCCGCTGGCTGGCCAAAGCCTCCGGCACAGATCTCGTCTCCCTCGTTCCCCCGCCAGCCCGCGCGATGGAGCGCTACGAGGGCGCCGTGGCCGCTCCCCGGGGTCTCTCGGCGGTGCGCCATGCCGCAGCCTCGTCGGCAGCGCGCGAGGCCCTTACGGCGGCTGCAACGCCGCCGGGATCGAGGGTCGACGTCCCCCTGGCCCTGATCGGGCGGATGCTGGCGCTCGCAGAGGCGGGCATCAGATCCGGTGCCGCGCTCGGCCAGAGCCAGAACCCGTGGCCGCGGGGAACCCGCGAGCGCGAGCTCTGGGGACTCGCCAAGCAGTGGGAACTCATCTGCCGCGAGCAGAACCGGGCCAGAACGACCACGGGGCAGGCTGGCCAGGACGCCTACGAGCGAGCGCGGCGTGAGGCGTCCAATTTCAACGAGCAAGTAACCGAGTTCCTGACAGCGCCCGAAATCGCCTGGGTGAAGCGGGTCGGATACGAGCTCTGCGCGCTCCCAAAGGGGGCGACCTACTCTCCCCCCAGCATCCGGATCGTCCCGCCGTCAGACCGGCTTGTTATGGGGCCCGCCGCGCCGCGCCCTCCCATCCCGGCACCGCGCTCGCAGGTCACCGTTCCTGTCTCAGCCCCTTCCTTCCCGTGGTTTCCACCCTACGGGGCGGGGTTGCGCGTTCAGGCATTTCCGGGTATCTTTCTCTGATGGGACAGGCTCTCATGGGGGGCCCGCCGCCGGCCAGCCCATCCTGGGCGCTGAGGTATATGGACGAGATTGCGATCCCGACGGCGGAGGAGGCCGTGGAGACGGCCGAGCGCCTGGCGCTCTCCACGGGGGGCTCTGGCGCAAGGGCGCGGGCCGAGAGCCTCGCCGCGCGGCTCGTGGGGCTCAAGCTGAGGAGAAGCATGATCGCAAGGGAGGCGAATGCCCGGTCATCGTGATCTCGGGCCCTTGCCGGAGTTTCCCGCGCCCCCGGACGTCCGGGAGCAGCCGGAGCTCCCGCCACGGGCGGAGTTGGACCGGCCCTCGGCCGAAAGGCTGCTCGCTCTTGCCAGAAGCTCCAGGGACGCCGTCGCGCGGGCCCTCGAGGCCGTTGCCCGGGGGGGCGCTTCGACTTCGGAGCGGAAGGCGGCCGCGCGGGCCGATGTCTGCATGAAGGACCTGGTCGAGCAGGTTCCAGATCTCGACCGGGCGATCGACACGCTGTCCCGGATCTCCCAGGGTGGCCAGGGGCCGATGTCACTTGACCTAGCCCAGATCAAGGCGATCGAGGCCTTCGCGAAGTGCGCCGAGCCACTCCTCGGGGTCCCGGCGGCGCCACCCGTGCTGACTGCGGTGGCCGGCGTCGGGTTGCCCACGATTCTCTCACTTCTTCTCTCGGTGCTCTGATGCTTCCGATGGCCTTTCATGCGCGGAGAAGGGCGCTCGGGCAACCGCCCTCGGCGACCCAGCCGATGATCGACTACTGGCGCGACCAGTACCGGGACTATTCCAAGGACCTGAACCGCCTGTGGGATCGGCTCCGCCCCGGGTTCGCCCAACTCCCTCCGGCAGCGGTGACGTCCTCCACCCCGAGCGCGCGGCCCGCCGTGCCAACGAAAACCGTCGACCAGATCGACTTGGAGATGACCAACCTCTACGAGGCGATCCGCCGGAATGCGGAAGATTACGAACGCGACGCAGAACGGCTCCGGGCGGCTCGCGCCAGCGGCTGGCTGGGCTACGAGGAGTGGAGAATAAAGCAACTCGAGCGCGACTTCCCAGAAAATCAGGCCAAACTCTGGGCGGCAAGGATCGAGACTGACCTGGCCCTACGCGCGAAGATGCAGGCCCTCCTCTGGGAGAAGGAGGCGATTCTCCGCGCCCTTCAGCCGCAGCAGCCAGTATCCGCGCCGGCTCCCACGCCCACCCCCGCCCCGTCGGCCGGAGTTCCCCGCGCGCCCGCCGTGCCTGCGAAAGTGCCCGTCATCTGGGATGAACTCTGTATCCTGGCGAAGAACCTTGAAACGGCCGTCTCCGAGTACAACGCGCAGACCGCTCGCAGGGCCCCGGCTGGGGCTGTCAAGAGCGCCGAGAATGAGATGAAGGACGCGGCGCGAGAACTGAAGGAGACCATGCAGGGGAAGTTTGCATCCAGCGCGGACATGCACGCCTGGTTCGTCTGGTGCGTCCGGATGCGGGGGTTGAGGATCGACATTAGAAAATGGTGGTCGCCTGAAACGGCCATCATCCCTCAGGTCATAGTTGCGGTGCCGACAGCGACCTCCCCCACCGCCTCGGCGAAGCCCCAAATGCCCTACTATTACTCTTCCGGGGGCCCTCGATGACCCCGACCATCCTCGACTCCGCAGCCCGCTTCGCACGGCCCAGCTTCGCTGGAGCGCGTCCAGCGGCGCGGCCACCGCTCGGCCTCGGTCAGACCTGGGACGGGATGATGGGGCTTCCGGGATGGGTGGGCGACGCCGTGCGTCTTCTCGTCCACGGCTCGACTGGCGCAATCGGGGTATACCTCGGCATCATCGCCTCCGGCTTCTGGTCGACGGCCGGCTGGACGGTGGGCATTGTGAGCGCGTTCGCGGCGCTCCTCGACATCTGCTCGATCATCGGCCGTATCATGGGCAAGGAGTAGCTATGGCCGCGTTCTCGCTCGCCCAGGCGCTTGACTTGGTCGAGGAGGCCGTTCTAGGCGAGGTCCAGCGCGTCCTGGCGGGGCGCGCCATGATCCGGCGCACGGACGACCCCGTGCTTCCGTGGGTGAGCCGTGTCGCCGAAGCGATTTTCGAGGGAATGAAGGCGGACCTCAGCCGGGATCCCCACTGGATCGAGGCGGCCCGAGAGGGATTCCGGATGCTTGTCGAGGAGGCTCAGGAGCAGGCCCGCGTCTGGAAGGCCGACGGAAGGCCCGATTACGCCAGGAGGCTCTCGATCACGCTCCGGAGGGAATTGTGACCACGCCGGCGTCCTGCCGGCGTCCAGCGGCTGGAGTGTCTGGGGCGCCCATGCCGCCCTGCGCGGTTGTGGATGAGGGGCTCGCGGGGAAGGGCTTCGTGGTCGCGCTGTTCGACCCAACTACGAATGACCTCAGGGGTTTCCTCCGGACGACGGGGGGACGTTGCGGCAGGGCCCGACGGCGCTCACGGGCCACGCCTTTCGCCACGCTCAAGGAGGCAGAGGCGGCGGCGGAGCTCTGCAAGGCCAAGGAATGCCCGCCCTGAGGGGCTGCCTGACGCGGCCGGAACGGCCGAGGAGGAATCTCGATGAGGATGGGACAGGTCGCCCCGGTGGACGCCCGGGCCCGGGCGGAGGCGCAGGAGAAGCTTGCGCGCGCGCTCCATGACCTGGAGAAAGCCGAGGGCATCCTCGCCTCGATCCAGTCCGCGGTGGGCGCGCGAGAGGAGGCCCACAGGATCACGTCGGACTGGATGGGCGCCATGGCTCTCGAGGCGAGGCGTGCCCTCTCCAACGGGACGCTCGACCGGCTGATGACGCCCGCATGGCTTCGTAAGCTTGGCCAGGTCGGCCAGCGGCACGACCAGGCCACCACGCGGCTTGAGGAGGGCTTGGACGAGCGCCGGCGAGCTGTGGCGGCGCATGCGACGCTGGCCGCGCGCGTGCGGGCGCTCCGAGCCGGACTCGAGAAGATGGGACCTGCCCAAGCGACCGCGCCAGGGCGGGTTCAGCCGTACTACCCGGGGTCCCCCGTCGGGCCCACGGGCCAGGTGCCGTACTACCCATGGATCGTTTCGCCGTTCTACTCGATCGCGCCGTGGAGCAGGTAGCGGAGCGCCCTGCGGCCGCCGAGCGTGCCGACTTGGACATCATGGCGTCATTTCTCGGCATGCTCCTGGATGGCGAAGGCGACGAGGAGGGGGAGCGCTGGACGGCCGATCTTTCCGAGTTGAAATCGAGGGGCCTCGTCCGGCAGACGCGTTCTGGGAGGCCGATGCCCACGGCAAAAGGGCGGGCCCTCTGGTCTCACGCCCGCAGCGTGCGGGCACGGGCGCTCCTGGGCGAGCGCCCAGACGCAGGCCAGCCGTTCTTCGTCGTTTTCGGGTGGCGTGGACGCGGGCTCGCCTTCAGGGACTGGGCGCATGCCTCCCAACACGCTCATGCGCTCGCCAAGCAGGGATTCGCGCCCCATGGCGGAATCGGCGCCCCCGAGGACCTGATCGAGACCTGGCCGTCCTCGCACCTTCCGCCGGACGTCTCCCGAAGGGCCTCTCTGGGGGGGAGCGCGGTACTTGAGGAGGGCTCCCCGTGACGGCGCCGGCGACAGAGCGCGCAAAGGACGCCGCCCTCTGGTGGGTGGATCACTCGAGGCTCGTTTCGGAGCTCGTCACCGGCTTCCAGACCGCAGACGCCGCCCGGGTGGCCGTGTCCCGGGAAGCTCTCTGGGAGTTGGTCGTCCGTTGGGGTGAGATCGTCGGGCACCCCCTTGCAGCGGCCCTCATGGCGGACCACGTCGCTGCGGTCGCCTTCTTCCTCCAGTCCCTCAGGGCGGGGAATCCGAGCGACGCGGCGGCCGCGATCGACATGGCCGTGAGCAGCGTCGAGGCCCAGACCCGGCTGTACTCGGCGGACTCCGTCCGGTTCCCGACGGAAGCCTGGAGGGACGCGTTCCTGAGGCACACCTCCAGGACGTTCGGATACGCCCACGCCCTCATGGCGGGAAAGATCGACGCCTTCGGGACGGCGTTCTCGGAGTCCCAGGGCACCCGCGACGAGTTGGCGGCAATCTGGATGGGGGCGTACTAAAACCATGGCACCGCTCATGCCGGCCAGCCGAATCCTGGTCACCGGCGGAACGGGCTTCCTGGGACGCCGGGCCTGCTTGATGCTCGCCGCAGGGGGCGCTCAGATCCAGAGCGTAAGTCGGTCTATTGGGTGCGACCTGCGCGTCCCTCAGGCTTTCGAGTCTGCCTTGCGGTCCTTCTCGCCCGATCTCGTCGTCCACTTGGCCGCTGCTTGCGGGGGCATCGGCGCCAACATGCGAGCCCCCGCCTCGTTCTTCGAGGACAACATGGCCATGGGCCTCTCCGTCGTGGGGGGCTGCGCGCGGTCCCGGACGAGGCTTCTCATGGTGGGTACGATCTGCAGCTATCCCAAGGATTGCCCCGCCCCGTTCTCCGAGTCCTCCCTGTGGGACGGCTACCCAGAGCCGACCAACGCGCCCTACGGTATCGCAAAGAAGGCCCTGCTCGTCCTCTGCCAAGCGCACCGGGCGCAATCGGACCTTCGCTTCGGCTACCTGATGCCCTGCAACCTCTACGGGCCCGGGGACAACTTCTCTCCCTCAACATCCCATGTGCTTCCCGCGCTCGTCAGAAAGTTTGAGGAGGCACGGGTGGCCGGAAGCCCGTCCGTCTGCTGCTGGGGTACTGGTCTCGCGACGCGATCGTTCCTTCATGTCGACGACTGCGCCAGGGCGGTCGTAGCCGCGGCTGGCATGCTGGACGACGATGTCCCGGTCAACCTGCCGGGCTCCCCCGAGATTTCAATCGCTGATCTCGCGCAGATCATCTCCATGGAGGTCGGATACCAGGGTTTGATCGAGTGGGACCCCTCGAAGCCCGATGGCCAGCCGCGCCGTTCAGTTGACGGGATGAGGGCTCGATCGATCCTGGGATGGGAGCCAGAGGTCGATCTTACCGAGGGGATCCGTGCGACGATCTCATCGTGGAGGTTGTCCTCTGGTGGCCGCGCATGAGGGCGATCGCGTTCTACTGCCTCCACTACGGCAAGGAGTATCTCGCCTGGTCCATCCGCTCCATCCAGGACGCGGTTGACGAGGTCCACGTGGTCTATTCCCCCCGTCCCTCATTCGGCCACGAGACGGGAGCCTCGTGCCCAGACACCGAGGAGGACCTGAAGCGCGAGGCGATCCGTTACGCCGACTGCCCGGTCCACTGGCATTCGGGAGCTTTCTCGAGCGAGGGCGAGCACCGAAACGCGATATACCCCATCGCCCGGGAGGCCAAGGCCGACCGCATCCTGGTCGTCGATGAGGACGAGGTCTGGGCCCCGGGAGCGGCCAAGGCAGCGCTCTTGGCCACGGCGGGGCGCCCGGAGAGGGACGTGCTGGTCCGGTTCGTCCACTTCTGGAGGTCCTTCGCTTGGGTGTGCCGGGATCCGTCGATGCCGGTGCGAATCGTGAATCCGGATGGCCGGGGGACGTGGTACCTCGATCCACAGACCGCGCCGGTCCTCCACTTCGGTTACGCGCAATCGGAGCGTCTCACCGCGTACAAGCAGGTTATCCATGGGCACAAAGGAGAGTGGAGGCGGGACTGGTACGAGCGGAAGTTCCTGCCATGGGCCCCGGATTGCGGCATGCGCGACGTGCATCCCACATGTGTGGACTTCTGGAACCCGGAGAGAGCCGACGCCAGTCTGGAGGCTGCGGTCCGTTCGACGCTCGGGGACCACCCCTACGCCGGGGCGCCCCTCATTCGCTGAGGATTCCCCGGCGCCTCCGGTCGGCCCGCCGTACGGAGGCCTCCTTCCTGCGCGATGAAGGACCGAGGGAGATGTCCCCCCGATGGTACCAAGCCTCGAAGAGCGCCCGCTTGACGGGCGTGCCTCGCCGGCCGGCGGCCGCCATCCGGAGCCATAGGTCCCAGTCCTCGAATCTGTCCAGGGACTCGTCGAATCCGCCGTGAGGAAGGTGTTCCATCCTGACGAGACTCATCGTGGAGGCGAAATTGGACCGCCGGAGGGCTTCGCAATCCCACGTGGGCGCGGAGAGCTCCCCGGACAGCGCCCCCATGCGGCGGTACCCGCAGTAGGCGAAGCTCGCGCCCGGGTCGCTCGCAAGGGCACCCTCGAGCTCCGCCAGCATGTCGGGCGCCATGACGATGTCGGCGTCGAGGAAGATCACGAGGTCTGTGCGGATCGCGCGCAGCCCGGCGTTCCTGGCTGCGGACTGACCGAGCCTCTTGGAAAGAAGAATACGGTCCCAGGCGGCTGGAAACGACGCCAGCAGTTCTGCCGTGCCGTCCAATGAGGCATCGTCGACCAGCACGATCCGGTCGGGAACCCTGGACTGAATGGAGAGGGAGAGGGCAAAGGCCCCCAGCGTGCGTGACTTATTCCGGGTCGTCGCGACCGCGCCCAGGGTCAAGGCCCGAGAGATGCCCATTCTCCGTTCACCAAGACCGCGATCGGGTGCGCCCGTCTGCGGCGCGCCCGCGGCGGCTTGTTCGGGAGCCTACTCCTTCGGGGCCGAGAGCGAGATTTTCGAGACATGCCACGTGCAACCCGCGCCTGCCATTCCCAGGAACAGGACATTCTGCCTCTTGACCGCGTACATCGCCTCGTGCGATGTGCCCGCCCAGGTGGTCCGGCAGACGGCGAAGTCCTTCCCGTCCAGCCTGACCACGACGCCATCCTTCCGCACCATGCACACGATGGTTCTTGGTTTCCTATTCTCAAACGCCCGGCCCTGGATCGTCACGCGGGACGGATCGACGCCACCGGGCGACGAGAGCCCGCTCGAAGAGCCCCGGGCCCAATCGAAGCGCACCACGAACTGCGCCCCGCCGCCCACGAGCCCAAGGAAGAATTCGTCGTCGCCCTCTTTACGCTCGGCGACCACGGTCAGGTCATATTCCTCGGGCGGGATGGTCGGGATCTCGATCCTGGAGTGCTTCGCGCCATCGGCAGTCCCCACCAATGCGCCCGAGCGCACGGCCCATGCGCCGGCGATGGAGTCCCGCTTGGGCTCGATGCGCGACAGGAGATCCGTCGTATCGAGACGGCGTTTCTTGTCGAAGGTGAAGGTGGCCCCAGTAAGGGGCTCGGTGGCCGGAGACACGCGGAGGCTTTGAACATCCGACTTCTGGACGGTGACCTTCGTCCCGGTCGGGGTCTCAATCTCGTAGTGGTCGCCCTGGTCCCGGATACATTTCCAGGCCACGGACTTTCCATCTTTGAGCACAAGCTCGTCCGCCGCGCTTCGGCCAGTGGTCCCGAGCAGGGCGGATCCGACCAATGCGATGATGGCGCGCTTCATAGCCCCTCCTTCACTTGAACCGGCGGGATGCCGCCCCGATGACCTCGGCCCACAAGGGGAGCGCCACGGACGGATCGACGACGCAGACTCCTATGCCCGTGTGGTGCATCCCTTCAAGTTCCGCCTTCGGGTCGACGACGTGGTCCCAGAAGACGTCCATTTCCCGGGTCGACATGGGCAACCGTATGTCGTCGAAGAAGACGAGGCCGCCCGGCTTGACGAGCGGCCGATACGCCTCGTACTCGCCGTAGGCCTGATTGAACGTGTGGTTGCCATCCACGAACAGGAGGTCGATCCACCGTCCCCTGGGAAGCTTATCAGCGTGAGCGACGGAGTCCGCCGTTACGGCTCTAACGTTCGGCAAGCCGAGCTCCGCCACCCGGACACTGGCGTCTGGATTGCAGTCGATCGTGAGCACCCGGACGGCCGGGTTCGCGCCCAGATGGGCGGCCGACGACCCGACGAAGGTGCCGATCTCGACCACGTCGGCTGGTCCCGATCTCATGGACATCGCGTGGAACAGGCGGTAGTAAAGGTTTCCGGGTTGGTCGGCGTCGCGAAGGGACCGTAGCCTGGCCGGGCGCTCCTCGGGCATGCTTGGCATCTCGCGGGAGAGCCGGACAATGGTGTCCAAGGGGAAGCGCATCCGCCCTCCTAGTGCCTCCAGGCCTTCCTGCGGCCGAGTGGCGCTTGTTCCCACCATGATACCGTGTCGTCGACGCCGGAGACAAGGTCGTAGCGGGGCGTCCAGCCGATCGAGCGTAGCAGCGATGGGTCGCCCAGGATCACATGGGGATCCCCGGTCCGTCCGGGCACAGCGCCAAGGCGAAGGAGCTCGGAGGCACCGGCGCGGCGGGACACCTCGATCGCCACCTCAGCCACTGTCGGCGCGCGTCCGGAGCAGATGTTCACGGGGCCCTCGATGTTGGAAAGAGAGACATCGACTACGGCGCGCGCCGCATCATCCACGTGGAGGTAATCCCTCCTCTGCGCCCCCGCCGTGAGCCGAGCCTCGCGTCTTTCTAGGATCGGGATTGCGACTGACGGCACAAGCCGCCGCGGATCCTCGCCCGGCCCGTACATCGGGAAGAACCTCAACCACGCCTGGTCGCCACGCTCCTCAAGTCGGCGGCGCAGCGAGTCCTTGCAACTCGCGTAGAGTGTCCCGGGAGCCAGCGGATGGGACTCGCGCATGGCATCGGATGACTCCAGGTACTCGAAGCACGTGCCCGCCGCGACCATCCGGCATCGCAGCCTTCCGGCGAGCCGTTCGCTCATCTCAAGGCACTCGAAGTTGTCCGTCGCCGAAAGGTAGCGTCCCGGCACGGAATACCAGGCCAAATGAATGGCGAGTTCTGGCTCGATGGGTGGCTCGTCCAGCCTCGCCTCGTGGAGGACGAGGCCCGTTGCGCCCTCGGGCGGCATCCTCCAGCGGTCCGTGGACGCCCGGACGACCGCGTGGACCTCGTGCTCCCTCGCCAAGAGCTCGGCGAGGACCCTGGACCCCAGGAAGCCGGACGCGCCTGTCAGGAGGATTCTCATGACCGCGCCCCCCGCCGAAGGGCGATCAGGGCGTCCGCCATATAGTCCACCATCGCATCGGTGAGCCCCGGGTAGACGCCCACCACGAATGTGTTCCGCATGACCGTATCCGTGACCTCAAGGCTTCCGGGAACGCGGCACTGGACGCCGATGAACGCTGGTTGCCTGAGGATGTTGCCCGCGAAGAGCATTCTGGTCTCTATGTTCGCCGCTTCAAGGCTCCGCACAGCTTGGTCCCGCGTGAACGGCGCGCCGGCGCGCACCGTGATCGGATAGGCGAACCAGGATACGAATGCGTTCGGGTCGGAGGTCGGGAGATGCAGGTGCTCCTCCATCCCCGAGGCGCGGAGCGCGGAATCCAGGCGGTTGAAGTTATGACGCCGGCGCTCGACGAAGCCGGTGAGCCGGGCGATCTGCGCGAGCCCCACCGCAGCCTGGAGGTCCGTCGGCTTCAGGTTGTACCCGATCTCTGAGTAGATGTACTTATGGTCGTATCCCGGCGGGAGCGAGCCCAGCGTCCAGCCGAAGCGCTTCCCGCAGGTGTCCGATTTTCCGGTAGGGCACCAGCAGTTTCTTCCCCAATCCCTGATCGAGCGGGCGCGGAGGGCGAGGCGCGCGTCGTTCGTCAGGACGGCGCCGCCCTCGCCCATCGTGATATGGTGCGCCGGATAGAAGCTCAGGGTGCCGAAATCCCCAAACCCGCCGACGGGCTTCCCGCGCCAGAGGCTGCCCAGGGCGTCGCAGGCGTCCTCGACCAGCCGCAACCCGTGCCGACGGCAGAGCGCGGTCGCCCGGTCGAGGTCGAAGGGGTTGCCCAGGGTGTGCGGCAGCACGAGGGCCCGCGTACGCGGTCCGATGGCGGCCTCGATCGCGTCCATCGACGCATTGTAGTCGCCCAGCCGGCAGTCCACGACGACCGGAATAAGCCGGTTCTGTATGATCGGAGAGAATGTGGATGGGAAGGTCGTCGCCGGCGTGATGGCCTCGTCCCCTGGGCGGAGCCCGTCGGGCGTGTTGGGCGATGAGAGCGCCGTCAGAGCGACGAGGTTCGCCGAGGACCCCGAGTTGACCAGAATCGCGTCCCTCGTCCCCGTTTTCTGCTTGAGCTCCGACTCGAAGCGGTCTCCGTTCGGGCCGAGCGTGAGCCAGCAGTCGAGCGCCGCGTCCACCAGCCTACACACCTCGTCGGCGCCCACGACGCGACCGGCGTACGGAACCCGGTCGAGCCCTGAGCGCCACGTGCGGACCTCGCGTTGCTCAGCGTAGCGGCGCGCGAGCGACAGAATCTCATCCCGGGGCGCATCGGCCTTGTCCATCTACCCGTCCCTCGTCGTCCAGTCGTATGGGATCTGGCCGTCTCCATGCGGCGGTAATCTGCGGATCTCCGCAGGATCGTGCGGCATCGAGGCGCAGTTCGCGACCACAGCCTCCACCAGCCCGATGTTCTTGAAGCCGTTCCAGATCCCCGGGGGGATCTTGACGAGTGCGTAGTTGCGCTCGCCGATATGAACGACCATCGTCAGGCCGCGCGTGGGCGAGCCGGGCCGAGCATCGTGGAGCACCAGCCTTACGGTTCCGACGACGCAGGCGTAGTTCAGTTCCATTCTTTCGTGCAGGTGCCAACCCTTCACAACTCCGGGATACACGGTCGAGAAGTAGACCTCCCCGAACTCGGAGAACCACGGGTCCGTTCTCCGCAACATCCTCATGACCGAGCCTCGGTCATCCTGGATCCTGGCGAGCGGCGAAACGATGACGCCCTGGATCAGGGCTTGTTCCGGATGTACCACTGGTAAGTCCTCAAAAGACCATCATCCAGGCTGTGGGCCGGAGCCCAGCCGATGAGCTCGCGGGCCCGGCGCGAGGATAGCCATTGGCTCTTGATCTCGTTTCTCGCCGTTCCGAGGATGAGCGGCTCTAGCGGGCTTCCGGCGATCTTCAGGATCCGGCCGACCACGTCGAGCACCGAGGTCGGATTCTCGGTTCCGAAGTTGAAGGGCCCGTTCTCCTCTGACCGGCCGAGCGCCAAATATGCCGAAACGGCATCCTCGACGTACAGATAGTCTCGGAGCATCGTGCCATCAGACCGTAGGACGGGCCTTTCGCCCCTCATCACCGAGCGGATCGTCCCGGGGACGATGCGGTCCCAGTTCTGGTCGCCGCCGCCATAGATGTTGCCGCAACGGGCGATGGCCACGGGCATCCGATAGGTGGAGAGGTAACTCTGGGCGACGAGATCGGCGGCCGCCTTCGACGCGTCGTAGGGGTTGGAGCCGCGGAGGGGGGTTTCCTCGGTATAGGGCAGCGGGGCCTCGCCGTAGCACTTGTCGCTTGAGGCGAAAACGAGCCTCCTCAGGAGAGCGTGCCGGCGGCAGGCCTCCAATACGTTCCATGAGCCTTGAATGTTCGACTCGAAGGTCGAGATCGGGTCCCGGTTGGCAACCGTCACGATTGCTTGGGCGCCCAGGTGGAAGACTGTGTCGATCTCGTACTCGTTGAGGGCTCTAGCAACGATCCCCCTGTCGAGGAGATCGCCTCTCACGATGGCGACCCGCGTCGCCAATCCCTCGCGCTCCAGCAGGGAGGATGGGACATGGTCCCGGACGAGGCAGACGACCTCGTTTCCCGCCAGCACAAGGGCCTGGGCGAGCCATCCGCCCACCATTCCGGTGGCCCCCGTGACGAGCGCCCTCATGGCGCTCCCCCCGCCGGCGCCCAGGGGCGCTCTCCCCGGTCCCACATCCCCCGCAGCCTCTCGGCATCCTTGAAGGTGTCCATGCACGCCCAGAAGCCGGTGTGCTCGTACACGGCAAGGGATCCCCCCGCAGCCAGGCGACGCAGGGGCTCCTCCTCGAGCACGCTGGTCGTTTCGATCAGCCCGAAGATCCCGGGCTCGAAGACGAAGAACCCACCATTCACCAAGCCGTCCAGCCTGGGCTTCTCCCTGAAGGACGCCGCAAGCCCATCCCGCGTTTCGAGCACGCCGAAGGGGCTCGATGGCCTGATGCCGGTCACGGTCGCCGTCCGGCCCATCATGGAGTGGTGCGCGAGGAGCGCCCGTATATCTATATCGGCCAAGCCATCGCCGTAGGTGGCCATGAATCGTCCGTTGCCCAAGTAGGGCCTCGCGCGGGCGAGCCTTCCGCCCGTCGGCGTCTCTATGCCGGTGTCCACGAACGTGATAGACCAGTCCAGGCCGGCGCCAATTCCGTGGATCTCGATCTCGCCCATTGCCGTGTGGAGGGTGAAGTCGTTCGTGAGCCAGCGGTGGCGCACGAAGAAGTCCTTGATCTGCCAGCCCTTGTAGCCGAGGCATAGAACGAAGCGGCGGTGTCCGAACGCCGCGTAGGTCCGCATGATGTGCCACAGGATGGGCATCCCCCCGATCTCGACCATGGGTTTCGGACGGGCCTCGGTCTCCTCCCTGAGACGCGTTCCCATGCCCCCGCAGAGGATGGCCACCGGAACGCCCTCTTCGCTCAGGCCCACAGGCTCCTCCTCACGCCATCCTCGACGCATTTCCTGAAGGTGAAGTCGACGCAAAGTTTCTTGTGGAGCCTGGACCCCATCTCGGGCGACGTCCTCGGCAACCAGTCCGAGAATGCGTCCGCGAAACCGCCATAGGGGGCGGCCTCGAAATCCCAGCCGGCCTCCATCGGATAGGGGTTTTCCATCGCTTCGGCCATGAGGGGAAGCGAATGGGCGGCCGCGAGGGCGAACCGGAGCGGGCTTCCGACCGGGAAGGGTGTCTGATGGATGTAGACCATGCTCCGGCTGGCCGACAGAATGAGTGGACGCTCGGGACCCCAGGTCTCCGGCGCGATCATGTGCCTGGACCTCAGCGCGGCCATCACGGCCTCGCGCCGCCCGTTCACGTACGAGAAGTGGCACGCGTCCCACCGCTTCTCCGGAGAGGGCGGTTGTTCAGCCAGTTCGGGATGGCCGCCGACGGTGACGCGGACCAGCCTCTCGTCATAGGTCGCGTAATGCGGATCGAATGTCCAGGCATAGTCGACCGACGCTAGGAATCCGGAGACATCGCGCGCCGCCATCGACTCGTCAGGATGCTCGGCGCCCGCCCACCCATCCCGCCGTTCAAGGTCCCAGACGGCCGCCCGGGATCTTTTCGGGCCTATGAGTCTCGCCCTTGCCGCCATCATCGCGCCATCGAGTTCGCCGTTCGGGGGTGAGATGATGTAGAAGGCCTCCTGGGAGAGGTCGATGGCCACAAGCGGGACCTGCTCGAACCCAGAGAGTTCCACCAGCCGCCAGAAGATCCGGTAGCTGTCGTAGGGCCACGCCGGCCGCGCGAACACGATTCTCAAAGCCCTGAAGCCACCCTTTCCACGTCTGGCAGGATCTGCCGGATGCGGTGCTCCCACGTGTGCGCCGCGCACACGAGATCACGTCCGGCACGACCGACCCTCTCTGCGGCCGTCACGTCAGCCAGCAAGCCCCGGACGTTCTGGACGAGCTCTTCAGTGGACTTGTACCAGAGGAGATGCTCCCCGTTCGAGAACTCGCGCTCAAGCCCAGGGACATACTGGCAAACCAGCGGCTTGCCGCTCGCCATGGAGATGATCTGCCGGTCGGAATAGTATAACTCTATGTCGTTGAAGTGGTTCGAGTTGATGCAGACTCGTGCCCGCTTCCAGACGTGGTGTTGCTGCTTGACGTGGCAGGCGCCGACGACGGGGACGCCGGCCGGCCAGCCGGTAGGGGAGACGACACCGAAATCCAGGCTTGCCCCAGCCAGCGCACGGCAGGCCTCGAGCCGGTCCTTCGTGCCCGGGAAGGACTCCCCGTAGTAGCCGCCGCAGAAGACGACGTCCGGGACACGGAATGGCGGCGTCCACGGGGGTTCGCCCAGGACATCTTCCTCCCAGTCGAGGCCGATCTGCAGGTATCGCGCCTCCCTGGACCCCGCAGCCAGGAACATCGGGAGTTGGCCCATGTTCGAAACGAGAGTCATATGCGCCTCGCGACATATCGCGGCCAGAGTGGCCGCGATGGTCGTCCTGCAGTCCCCCATCCAATGGGTGATGACGCACTTCGGGAGCGCGCCCCGGATTTCCCGGAGGGTGCGCGACTCGATGACGCCCAGGTCCTGGAGTTGTAGCCAGAGCCAGTCCGGGCGCGCCTCGATGGCGGCTTGGACGAGCTCCCGGTTCACCTCGGACTTGCTGAGGCCCTGCCGCATCCTGGATAGGTAGTCGTACTCGAACGTCTGCTCTGGCCCGAGGACGGCCTGGAAAGCCCCGATCATACCGCGCTGCGGATGGTCGGCGTTAATGCAGGACGCTAGGACGCGCCGGATCCGGATCATGCCCGGATCGCCGCCGCCTTTCCGGGGATGCGCTCTGGAACGCGCGAGCCCACCGTCCAGCGGACCTCCTCCACGACGCAGTCGAGGCACGACCAGTCCGTGCCGCCGTTGGCTGGGAAGGGCCAATTGCCCGAGAGTTTCCTCGCCTGGTAGATGGCGCGGTTCCTCCGGAGGCCATCGTCCCACGCCTCGGTGTCCCTCCTGCGGTGGGGCTCGACCTCGTCGCTGTGATCCTGATGGAACCCCTCGATTTCTGGCATGTGGATCGCGTCCCATCCAGCCCTCTTCACGCGCTCACGGAAGTCGTCGTCCTCCCCGGCCACGCCCTTCATGTAGGCCAGGTCGACGCCTCCGACGGCCACGGCGGCCGCGCGCGGCAGGAAGCTCGTATACCAGTAGCACTCGTATCCGTAGGACTGAAGCGACACCGCGCCGGACGCGTCAAGAAAGCCCGGCCATCCGAGCGATGTCCAATCGGGCGAGACCTCCAGCATGCGGTTCGTCGCCTGCGTGCCCAGGTAGGTGGTCCCGAAGAGGTACTCGTTCGATCTTCTTAGGGTCGCCACCGCCCTTTCAAAGTTTGTGGGCGCGTGCAGGATCTCTGGATGGCAGACGCAGAGGACCTGCCCGGCCGCGAGCGCGAAGCCGATGTTCAGGGAGATCGCTGGTGTGTGGTACCAGCGCATGCGTCCATCCGGCCCCGGCCCCAGCGCGCTCATCTCCGAGTAGATCGGGTGTCGTGTGTGGTCGATCTTGACGTGCCGCAAGTTGAGCCGGCCGATGAGGTGGGAGTAGGCCTGCGCAAGATCGACGCTGCTCATGTCGTCCACAAGGACGATCTCCCATCGGTCCCGAGGGATCGTCTGCCAGAGGTATCCGTCGAGGGCCCGCTGGAAAAGCCGCGAACGGTTGTGGATCGACAGGACTGCGGACACCTGGATCCGGTGCCCGGGAGAAAGGACGGTCGTCGTGAGCGGTGGCCTGGCCGGTAGTGCGCGCCGAGGCTGATCCGCGTCCGCACGTCTCGCCTGAGGGCTCGCCGAATGCGCCCTGGCTGACGTCGAGTCCTGCGTCTGGATAGCCGTAGCCGCCTTGCTGAAGAGCCTCTGCTCGGTGGGCTGAGGCGTGTCGGGCCTTGAGTGAGCGCTGAATTTCGATGGCTTGGGCGGCGGCTTCTTCCAGGAGGAGAACGTGGATGGCTTGTCGCCCCGTTTCTTGCTGATCATGCTACCTCCGATCGAAGCCTGCTTGACACGATGTCCGCGCGTGAGAACGCCTCCACCATCCTTGAGAACCATGAGTGCCTTTGGACCACCTCCGCCCTTCCGGCCGCGCCGATCATGGCGCGGAGCTCTGGATCGCCGAGGAGGTGCTCGACTAGGGCGACGAGCTCCGATTCGTCCCGGTATGATAGTACCGAAGCGCCAACGTTAAACTCCTTTTCCATGAGGGGGAAATGCCGGGCCACGACGGGCGTGCCGCTCGCCATGGCAACGATCTGTCGGTCCCCATGGTATCCAGGGAGCCCGGGGAAGTGATTGACCGAGAGCGCGACCTTGGATCTCCTCCAGACGTGGTGCTGCTGCTTCACGGCGCATCGGCCGGCCACTGGAAGCCCGGTGTAGTCCCATCCGTTCCCGACAACCCCCACATCGACGCCCGCCACGGCCAGGGCCCGGATGGCGCCCTCCCGCTCGGCGGTACCGGGAAGCGATCCGCCGTAGTGATTCCCGCAGAAAACCACGTCCGGGACGCGGAATGGGGGCGTCCAAGGGGGCTCTCCCAGGACATCCTCCTCCCAGTCTAGGCCGTGCGGCAGATAGACCGCCTCGGGCGCGCCGGCGTCCCGGAAGAGGTCGAGTTGGCCCACGCTTGCGGCGAACGTCAGATGGGAGGCCGCGCAGATCGACGCCAAGTACGGGTCCACCGTGGGCCTGATGTCGCCCGTCCAATGGGAGATGACGCACGTTGGGATCGTAGCCCTCGCCTCCCGTAACGTCTCCGCGAGTACGATGCCCGTGTTCTGGAGTTGGAACCATATCCAGTCCGGTCGAAAATCACGTACGGCCTGGATGATCTCGGCGTTGACATTGATCGCATCGACGCCATCGCGAACGCGCTGCAGATAGTCGTAATGGTACACATGGCCCGTTCCGAAGAGGGCATGGAGTGCGGCCAGCATCCCGCGCTGCGGGTGGTCGTAATTGAGCGTAACGGCTACAACCCGGCGTATCATGGCAGGCCCATCCTGGCAAGGGTGTCGGCCGAGGCCTGGCGCATGCACTGTCCAAAGGAGTGCTCCTCGCACAGCCTCGACCTCAGCCGATCACCGAGCGCCGCCATCTTCCGAGAGTCCAGGAGGGTCTGCTCCACCAGCCCAGGAAGCGCCTCGCGGGGCGACTGGAGGTGGTCCTCCCCCGCGACGAGAGGCCATGGATCCGAGATGGTCTCCGTGATGAATGGAAGCCCATGCGCGGCCGCCACGGCCGCCCGTTGCGGGCTCCCCACCATGAGGGGCGTCTGATGCACCTGAAGGATGAGCCGTGTCCTGGCGAGGACGTATGGACGGTGTGGACCCGGCTCGTTCGGGGCCTCCCGGAGCCCGCGTTTCCGGAGCTCGGCGTAGACCTCCTCCCTGCGGCCGACGCTATAGCTGATGTGCGCGAAGTCGTACTCCTTCCGCGCCTGGATTCCGTCATGCAGCCGCTGGTCGCTCCCGAAAGCCGTGAAGATGGCCCAGGGACGCGCGCGCGCGAGCGTCCGGTCGTAGGTCCACATTACATCTGCGCAGCCCATGCCGGCACCCTCGTCATTCGAGGCATTAAGTCCCTCGGGGGGCCAGTGTCCGCTGTCGGGCCTCTCTAGGTTGAGCCAAGCCAAAATGCACTTCCTAGAGATACGCCTGGGCCCGAACACGCCCAGATGCTCTGCGGTGAATGGGGAGATGACATAGAGGGCGCGGCTTTCCGGGTCCGCGAGGTGGCAGGGAACGGTCTTGAACCCGGACAACTCGACGAGTCTCCAGAAGCATCCGTAGCTCGCGTAGTCGGCGGTCGTTCGAACGAAAATTGGATCCACGGTCATTCGCGGGTCTTGGAGAAGGATGCGGCGCTTGACAGGCCGTAGTCGGTAGCCATATAGACGAACGGTTGGCCGCTCAGGCCGCTCCCCGTCCTCCGGAGCATCCCGGACTTCTGGAGCATGTGGAGCCGCCGGCTGGCCTCGAAGAGGGCCACCTTGAAGATCCGAGCGATGTCCTTCGACGTGGCGCGCCCGCGCCGACGGCCGCCTCGCGTCACCCGCACGAGGACATCTCGGGTTCTGAGTTTGGCCTTTTTCCGGAGCCAGGGGGGAAGGCGCCTGGCGCCGGCCAAGCAGGTCGGACAGGCGCACCCGCACGAGGGGCAACGGGGCCCCTTGTCCTTCACCGGCGCCCCCGGAGCGACGCACGGAGGGCGAGGTGGACCGGCCATGCGACCATGAGGGTGGCCACCGACAGCACCACTACGGGCCAGTAGACCGGCGAATGCCTCATGTTTACCGGACGGGAGAGGATCTGCGAGGCGTAGAACTGGCCGATGCCCAGATAGGCGATCACGAGCCCGACGGCCCCGGGGTCCCATGAGAGGAGGGCGTGCCACACGTCAGGAGCACCTTCTCGACGCGAAGCCGGCCCCGACCAGCCCAGAGATGACGCCCGCGAAGAACAGGGCGGTGCCTGCGGCGAGCGCCAGCTTCGGGGCGATCTCCTCCTTGAGCGACGTCCGGATCATGGGTTCGAGAACCGTCGCGCCCTCGGCGAGCAGGGCCTTGAGCTTCGGGGTGAGCTCCCGGAGGACGCGGTCGGCGAGCTGCGCGGCCGAGGAGCCGACGAGGTCGAGTTGCCCCAGGTGCTCCTCGGCCCTCCGGACGAGACCCAGGAGTTGCGCGCGGTCGACCAAGACCGAACTTTCCGGCATGCGGCCTCCCTGCAGGGATTCTACTTCATGCCGACCAGAGTGTCCATGCAGGGCTCACTTCTTCGACTGCCTTTCAATCTCCGCACAGAGCTTCTCGGCCGGCAGTGGGATCGCCTTCCAGAGAGCTTGGGCCATCCTCTGGTCGAGGCTTCCGGCCTTCCCCGAGAAGACGAACATGATGGCCTTCGGAGAGAAGACGATCATGTCCTTTCCTGCGGTCACCTTGATCTCGGCGATTTTCACTTGGAATCCGATCTATTTGCACTAAGATCAAACGCCCATGGCCCTCGCCCTGGCCTTCCGGAGCGTTTGAACGGCTTTGTCCATCTTGACGGCGATCTTCCTCCAGTCGTCCACGTTCACGTACTGAGCGTGCGCCAGATCATACCACTCATCGGCAACGGCGAGAACGGCGCGCTCGGCCTCCTGGACGCTTTTGACCGGCTCCATTGCTCAGGCCTTCCCGGCCAGGACGTCGCGGGCATGCTGCTCGAGCTCCGCCTGGATCCCGTCCATGATGAGCAAGTCGGAATCGGTCGGCTCCCGTCCAGGCCCGAGGATCTTGCATTGGGCGTCGAGCAGGCAGGCCGCGCCAGCGTAGAACGCCCTTTTCATCTCGGTTACCTGGGTTTCGGGCGCAGCCCGAGGGATCACTTTGGCGCGATAGTCCACCCACGAGCTTTCGATGACCTTCACAGGCTCTCCTTCCTGGCGGTATCCGGTATTGCCGGAGGCGAGATCCTGAGCTCCAGATCTCCTGCCCGGTACGGGCCCACATAGACGGCCACCCTGCACTTTCCGTAGGACACGAAGGAGACGGGCCCCACTCGCTGGCAGGTGGCCATCCATGAGACCGATGGATCTGCGACGACGAACGATATGTGCCCGCTCGTCCACAGGGCTATCCCATTGTCGTCCTCGACCTGGACGACCATGGTTCCCTTGGCGGGGGGGTCCGCGATCAGCGTGTAGAGGATGAACCCGGTATAGTGAGGGAACCCTGGGGGATGGATCGAATCGAAGATCTCGATCAAGCTGTATCTGCCCTTCGCGTCCTGAGTCGCGTAGTTACAGACGAGCATGGCCTTGGCGATGGGCTCGCTCATCTTGGCGTATTTCTCATCCGGACGGACTTCTTCATCTCGACGATCGCTTGACAGGAAGGGCTGCACGCGTGGAGGAAGAACGGGGTCTTCCTGATCGTAGCGGCGACGAAGGGCTTCGGGCAGAGCTCGAGGGCCCCGGGGACCGGACTCGACGGGGGCGCGGGCTTCAGCGGCGATGGGGCCTTGAGACCGCAGCCATCGCAGACGATCATGATTTCAATACTCATTGGTTCTTCTTGTTTCTCGCGTCTACCTGAGCCTTCACCGAGAGCCATTCGATCTTGCCGTGGCCAGCATCCGTGATCCAGCAAACCGCCCCTAAGCCCTTGACGGCGCGCTCCACCGCTCCGCTGTTGATGAGGCGCAGGAGCACACGAAGGGCGCTCGTCGGATGGACGCCCCACTCCTCGGCCAACTCGTAGGCGGTGAGACCGGGTGCCAGCGAGTCGTTCTTCCTGTAGCGGGCCTGCGCATCCCGGAGAGCCAGGAGGCATAGCAGGCGGCGGTCGCCCCTCCGCTTGCCCCTATCCCGGGGCGAGAGCCTATGCCGGACCATCGTTTTCCACGTTTCTATCTTGATAGAAATACGGCAAAAAGCAAGCGAATTCGATCTTCTACCTATAAGATCAGGCGCTTTTCCCCTCTGGGGCGTCCGGAGGCCCTTTCCCCTCTCCAGACCCCGGTTCCGGGCCTGGAATTGCCCCTCCGGCGGGTGCCATGGGCCGGCAGGAAGCTCCGAGGAGGTCCGTCTTGGCGCGGGCGACGATCGGCGCGCGGAGCTCCTCGAGGTCTGAGTGGGCGAGCATCTGGAAAACGCGAACCTGAAGATCAAACGGCGCGCCCCTGAACGTCTTTTCGATGATGTCCCACTTCCTCGCGAGCAGGCGCAGCGACTCCTCGAAGGAGGGTAGCTCATAGGCTACGCCCGCCTGCTGTTCCTCCATCCTGGCCCGCAGGCGGGCGAGCTCCTCGATCGGTGGTGGGCACGGTGCCGGCGGAGGCGCCGGGCGGCCCCTCTTCATCTCCTCAAGCAATTCGCTGCAGAGTTTCAGGTGCTCCTTCGCAAGCTCCTCAGGGTTGACCTCCTCGTTGGGGTTGTATTCTTTCATCGTGCCCTCGCCTTCTGGCCCTCGATCCACTCCTGGACTTGGCGTGCGGCCTCAAGATACGCACGGCTCGGTTTCTTCGTGATCTCCTGGCCTGGGGCGTACGTCTTCCAGATCAGGCTTCGGAGATGCTTCGGGAGGCGGAACCAATGAGGACCGCAACCCCACATTCTGGGCGGGACGGGCTTCCCACAGCCGGGCCAGTGGCAGACGTGGACGGGATCCGGGGGGGCCCAGTAGCCGCCTACGATGTCTTCGGAGGTGCCGAGTTGCTCGTCCATCCACTTCCGTATCCACGCGCGCTCGGGAGCCTGATACCACTCGATCGGATGGCTCCATGTGTAGGGGTGGAGAGTCAGCGCCTTCTTCATCCCCTTTTCGGCCAGGCCGAGCTCGGCGTAGTACGGGCCGATGCAGAGGCCGCTCAAGCGGTGGTAGATCCGGTAGAGGCCCGGCTGGCGGTTTCCGTTCTTGTCCCACACCCCGCAAACCACCAGAGTCCCGCCATCGAGCAGGATCTCCGCGTGAACTGGGTGATCGCTCTGCTTCGACAACGTCAGGCTGGGCGCCGCTGAATGCACGATTTAGCCCTTATACCCCTTGAGTTCGTCGCATATCTTCTCGGCTGGAGTAACCACAGCCTTGAAGAGTTGCGCCGCCAGCTTGTCGGGCAGGAAGAACGACTTCCCACCCACGATCGCCTGGACCGCCTTCGGGGAGAACAGGAACACGTCCTTCCCGGCCGTCACCTTAATCTCGCCGATCTTCACGCGCGCCTCCTCCTGCGCTCCCGGTACCAGCCCGGCTCGTGCGCGTTCCACCCGCCCGGGCGGTAGATCCGGTGCGCGTGGCCCTGGGCGAAGCATTTGGGCTTCCCGCAGCCGCAAGGACAGAGGGCCCGGCGGCGCCGTGGCTTCGTCACGCCCCCTCCTCCTTGCGCTCACCGCTGGATTTACGAACCCACCCAAGACACTTCGGGCAAATGTCAGTAATTCCTTCATCGAAGTACACGCGGCCGGCACTGCCACAGAGATCGCATGAACATTTAAAAACGTGATACCGCAGCCAATACCATAGCCTTTTCACATACGCCATGGTCTACGCCTCCTAGAACAGCGGGGCCTGCCGCCGACTTAGTTCCTTCTTGCACCGCCGACAATCGGTGCATTCGTAGTAGTACCACCAGAGGTGGAATTCCGTCCGAACGAATCTGCCGGATTCGTCGTGGACGTCCAGCCAACACAGAAGCCGATCCCAGAAGCGTTTCATCGTCCTCATCATCTACGCTCCCTTCATCTTCACGCCCGAGTGGTTCAGGCGCGGGTCGTACTTGGCGAAAGGCATCGAATGGGAGAGGCGGTTGCCCCACCGCTGGAAGTCGATCAGCTTGCGCTCGGTCCAGTCGTGCAGCGTCGGAAGCTCCCCGCCCGTCCAGTCGAGCGGGCGACGGCGCTGGACGACAGGGACGGCCTTCCAGGAGCGGATCTCGCGGACGCGCTCCTCGCAAGCCTCCACCGGCTCGTTCCCGGCTAGGCAGTAGATATGTGACTTCCGGCGCGGGATCCCCAGCCCGTCCAGGATGCCCAACACCTTCAGGACGGCCTTGCGCTCCCCGGCCTCGTCGTAGGCGTACCGCCACGCGACCAGCGGAAGCCGCTTCCAGAGCGAGGCCGTCTCGGGCTTGAAGGAGTGGGGCTCGAAGCCGCTGTTGCAGTCCACCGTCTTGAAGCCCGCCGCCAGCGTCCGCTCGACGATGCGCTCCTGGTGGGCGCGGGGCAGCGCCGAGAGGTTGTTGTCGAGGATCATCGGCGCGGGGGTCACGTCCTCGTAGAGCGTTGACCTCGAGCCCTCCATCTCCGGGACGAGGCAGACCGGCCGCGTCCCGTCCTTCGGGTAGCCCAAGGTGCAGTTGTAGGCCGGGCAGCCCCGGGACCAGAAGACCGCATCGTAGGTGCCCGGCTGGCGGTCGAAGCGGGCGTCCACCGTCACCTGGGGCTCGAAGCCCTTAGACCGCGCCAGGTCCCGCAGGGCGAAGAAGCCGGGGCCGCCGACCTCGACGGAGATCCCCACGCCCCGGAGCCCCTCCGCGATCTCGAGGGCCTTCAGGACGTCCCAGGAGAAGATCGCGGAGACGAACGCCACCTTGACGTGGGCCGCGTCGAACAGGGTGACGGGCGGCGCGATCAGCCGGACCTCGGCCCCCTGGGATCTCCACCAATTCTGTGCCTTTGCCAGCCCGAGGTTGTAGTACCAGCCGTGGCCCTTCCGGGTCGGGTAGCTGGCATCCACGAGCAGGACGATAGGCACCGACTTCACGTTCAGACCTCACGATCTAACGCACAAGCCCGACAAGTCCCACCTTCCGTCAGAGATTCGGAGCCGCACTTTAGGCACTTCTGCTTTTGTGTGTCCTTCGGATCGTCTGTGCGGGCGTTCCAGGCCTCTCTGGCTGGGTCCTGCTTTGTCGCGTCATCGTCGCTAATCGGCCTTGGATAGGTCAGGTTCCTTGACTCCCCAAGTCGAAGGGCATCATGTTCTGGCTTTTTGGACTTAGCCCGAAGCCACCGGATACGCTCACAGCGGGTACAGTCTTCATGCTGGCCGTGGCATTCCACCGTCTCCATCGCAACGGCGGCTTGGGATAGGGCGTCCATCATTTCACGGACCTGAAGAAACGTGGCGTCCCTCTCCTGCTGCGCGAGGAGCATCTCATCGAGCCTGACGCCCGCCATTGCCTTCCAGCCGTCCACCTCGGCGCGGAGCTTGGCGTTCTCGGCCTGGAGGTACACCCGGATCTCATCCTTCGTACCGACGATCTGGTGACACGAGAAGTGGTGGGCGGGCAGAATCGCCCCACACTCGCTACAGAGGTTGGCGGCTAGTCTCGTCATCAGACTATTCCTTCCGACAACCCGGACACTCATGGCCACTCCCCTTGGGTCGACCGCCCGGTGTTGAGCCGTCGCTAGACCATTTCAGCCAGCCAGTCCAGTCGCCCTCCCATTCCACGGCCAAGCGGAAGGCGTCTCCGCTATCCATGTCGTCCTGCCAGTCTGGATGAACCTTGAGTTTCATCTCTGGCGACTTCCCACACTTGCCGCATTTCGGAGGGCCATTACGAATCCACCGCGCGACGGTCTCGGCGACCTCCGCGACTACCTCAACCTCGGTCATCCTCTACCTCTTCTGCGTCAACCTATCCTTCATCACAGCCTTGTAGATCTCGCGGGTGACGTCGTTCTTGATTCGGATAGCGCGAAAGGCCGTGGTGATCTCCCACAACTTTTGACGCCCCACGAGTTCTGCCGCTCGCACGCGCGCCATCGCAAAAACACCTCTATCCATCGCTATCCCCCCGCCGTGAAATCGCCCATTCGAGCCATCCGCTAGGCCGGGACGGGAGTGGGCGAGATCCCAAGGGCCTCGATTGAACGTGCCGCGTCTACGAGCTGTGCGGCAAGACTGAATTCGCGCTCGGTGAACGAGAATTCTGCCGCGGCCCTCAAGGCGTCCGCCTGGATTTCCCGAATCACTCCAATCACTTTCACACGCTCAGCCTCCGTCTTTTCGCCCTGCATCCTGCCCAAGAACCATTCTGCCGTCTTCATTTGCCCTCCTTCGGCACAGAACTAGGTTTCTATCTTCTCCCCGTAAGATCGAGTTGCCCTCTGAGCGCTGCCAACTCCCGCTCGTACCGCTCGTCCTCCAGTCGCCGCCTTAGGGCGACCAAACGCTCGAGTGCAACTTGCTCAGGGGTGGTGGCCCCGGCCATCCGATCCATGGGCTGCCGTACTTCTTCGGCCGATGGCGGTACGGCCACGAAGTCCCTGCTGTCTCCTGAGATCCGGGAGTTTGTGAGCAATTCTTCGATCGATGCCGGCGGGGCCACGAAGGGCCTATCGGCGTTGGCCTCTACGCGTCGCTCAAGGCGCCGCAGCCTGAGCAGGAGCCCCACATTAGCCACGAGCAGGCAACCCATCGCGATCCAGATCATTGCCCACCTCCACTAGCGACTGGCTCTGACGCCTCCGCTAACTTCTTGTCCACTTCGTCAGCAAGAGCCCTCGCCTTGTCCCGAACGGAGAGTAATCGGTTCAGGAGGGCTCCATCTTGCCCGGCTAGGACCTGCCGGACGGCAGCGCCGAAGGCCTCATGGTCAGAGTGACTGCCCATCCATGCGCACACATTTGGAAACTTCAGACCGGAGGTTTTTTCGAAGGATTGGATAGCAGCTTCCGTGGCCGACAACTTCTTCTTGATTTCATCGAGGTCGTACTTTGCTCGGTCGGCACCTTCCTTGAGCCCATCGTCCCTGCCGCGCTTGAATTCGTTTGCGATAAACGCATCAGGGACACAGACTCCCATGGCGTTTCGCAGCACAGAAGCAACGAAGGTCTTTGTGGGCGCTCGTGGTTTGAGCGCTGGCGCCGGCGTTTCAGTATAGAGTCTCCCCCCTTTTGGAGCGAGAAGCCCCCAAGTCTTTGGGAGCTCACCAGGGGCTACGATTGCCTTATCGGCCACAACAATCCACCAGCGGTCGCAGAACTGCCAGACCGCTTGAGACTTTTCTCCGTTCTGGAGCTCCCGTAGCCAGTCGGAGCGGTGTGTCTTAATCTCGAAGCCGTGGAGTTCAAGGCCCATCGACGGATAGCAGCATAGGGCAATTGCATCCGCCCACCGTCGGACATGCGCTCCCGTCCCGTTGGCGACCTGAGGAATGCACGCCCACGCCGGCGCCGGATAGCGCTTCTTCAGGAGCTCGAAGAGCGCTTTCTCCTCACCGTACAACTCTATTGGGCGTCCGTTTGCTCTGGCCATTATTTGGCCTTCCTCGGGAACTGCTCTTTCTGCCAGCACACCCCGGACTGGAAGCCGTTGAAGTATGCGGCCTCGGTCAGCCGCTCAACATCGGGCCACTTCGCGCCCTCTGGCCGACCCTCCTTCAGCGTCCGAACGACGCCGCCGGCGTAGGCCTTTGCCTTGGACTCGAGGCTCTTCTCGTCTATCATCTTCTCCCCTTCCCCTTGCGCTTTGCCTTCCTGGCCTTTCCGTTCCCCTTCTCTAGGGCCTTCTCGAGGTCGCTCACGAAGTCCTCCGGGCGCTCCTGGGTGTAGATCGTCGTCGTGGAGAGGCTCTTGTGGCCGAGGAGCTTCTGGGCCCGCGTGATGTCCCGGGTCGCACGCCAGGTCCGGAGCGCCGCCGTGTGGCGGATGTCGTGGACGCGATAAGGCTCGTGGCTATCCGGGTTCGTGATTCCGAGCCCCCGTTGGAGGGTCGTCCACTTAGCCCAGACGGACGACTTTGTCACGTCCCAGATCCGGCGGGAGGCCCACCCGTCGTCTTTCTTCATGGTCCTCCGGAGGACCTGCAGGGCCTTGCGGGCGGGCCCCATAAGGAAAGCGATCTTGCCGTCTCCTGTCTTCGTCGGCCTGAATCCCTGGCGGTCCTTCCACTGGCCACGGACGACAAACGAACTCCGGACGCCCTCCCCATCGAGCACGTCGGACCAGGAGAGCCCGAGTTGCTCTCCTTTCCGGAGGGCGCTTTCCCGAGCCACGACGAAGTAGCTCCACCAAAAAAGGTCCGCCTTCAGGCGGCTCAGGATCTTCTGGAAGTCGATGTCCGGGATCCCCCTCGGCACGCTCCTCGTCTGGCCCCAATGCTGCCTGTACCAGGCCTTGCAGGATTCCGTATACGAGCCGGCGCCGCCGCACTTTCGGCACTCCTTTCCCTTGCAATGCCGGCACTGGGCTATGTAGTTGCCCGAGCAGACCTTCTGCTTGTCCCCATAGTGGCCGGGGATGAACTCTCGCCCACAATTCGGGTTCATGCAGGTCTTCTTCTTGTGCGCGGGCTTTTTCGCCATCATGTCTCCAAATGTTGCGGCATCAGGGCTCCAGGGAGCTCGGCTTTCGCCTTTCGTCCTCGACGAGCGCCGCGATCATGCTGGAGAGGAATGCGGCCCGCACTTTTGCGGTCTGTTCGTGCTTTCCGGTCTCCTGGAAGTAGATGATCTGGTCTTTGTAGAGCACATAGACCCGCCAGCCGCCACGAAATGTATCATGGCCAATCTCCATGTCGCCGACCCTGTTCATGCCGTGGCCCTCTCTTCCACGAAGATCCAGTTGGCGCATTTCACGCCGCCCTGCTGGTACTCGATCATGCCAGCCGACCGTAGCGCGCCCAGGTTGTTCTTGAAGCCCCCGGACGTCGACGAGGCCCCGACGGCGGCCGCGAGATCCTCCCGGACGAGCACGCCAGGAAAGGCGTCGAAGACCGCTCGCAGGATCCGTTCCTGCGCCGGAGAGAGCACCTTGACGCAACTCTGCAGCATGGCCTCGGTCGTGCTGGGGCGGTCCGGCGGGGGCGCCGCATCTAGGCCGGCCTCCGTCAGGTGGACGGTGCCGGCGCCGCCGTAGTCGATTAAGCCCAAGGCGCGGAGCCTCCCCAGGTTGTTCTTGAAGCCACCGGAGCGATGGCTTGCGCCCGCGCGGGCGGCGACCCATGTCCTCGGCACCTCGGACCGGCCGATCGAGTAGAAGTCCGACAAAGCGTTCAGGATGCGTCCCTGCGCAGGAGTCGTTCCCTGGCCATCCTGGGGCGCTTTTTCGGCGTGAATAATATTCGCCGGTTTCTTGACGGTCTGGGGCCGTTCCAGAGGCGTTTTAAGGGGTACCCGGGGTACCCGGACTTCGGTGACGGCTGCGCGGATCCTCGACGCGTCAGTCTGTCGTTGCTTCTTATCGACCGACGCGATCCGCTCTTGGATCAGATCCGAGAAGCCCCTGAGGTGGCCCGCGGCCTCCTGAGCTCGGTTCGCCGCCTCAACAGCGCGGCCCATGGCCTTCTCCACCCGCAGGAGCTCGGCTGGCTTGACGACTGGAACCTCAATCCTGAGGGTCGCCGCCTTCTCTGTAGGCTTGGCGATGACCGAGCCCGTCGGCTTGACGGCGAGTTGGGTCTTGAGTGATCGGATCTCGGCACGTAGTTCGGCCTCCGTCTTCGCCTTCTCCTCCGCCTCCTTCGGTAGATCCTGAAGCTTCGGGAGGAAGGCCTTGATCTTCTCGGGCGGCGGGGGCGGGGCGAGCATACGCTTCGATCGCCCGAGCTCGGGGGGGGTCGTCTCGACGGGCCCGACTTTCACCTGGATGCGCTCCGTTCCAAAGGCCCGTCCCAGGAGTTGGAAGTTGCCAGGCGCGAGGACGCGCATCGACTTGGCGAAGTCGGCCTTCTCGGCCTTCACGATCGAGAGGAGGTCGGCCGCGCGTTCGATGTCCAGGTCCTCGAAGGTCGGTCCAATCAAGCGGTTGAGGAGCTCTCCGCTCACGTCCTTCGAGAGCTTCGCGAGGCGCTGCGTCGCGGGGATGAGGCAGATTCCGCGCTTCCGGCCTCGGGTGGCGGCGTCGACCACGGCACCGCGCGCTTCGCTGTCGCCCTTCTCGGGCGCGTAGTGGTGCGCCTCGTCCAGGAAGACGATGACGGGCGTCCAGAGAGCCCGCGGCGACTCGACGAGGGCTTCGAAGAACAGCCGCACCCAGTGGTGCCGAACCTGAGGTTTGAGCTCGGAGAGGTCGAAGATCGCGGAGGCCCGGTGCTCGAGGAGGCGGTGCGCTAGGATCTGAGCCGACCGGGGATCCGCCGGCGTGTCCCCTCCCTTTCCCACGAGGACGAACGGGAACTTCTCGCAGCGGAGCGAGGGGAACTCGCCCTCTTCGTCGACGATGAACTCCGGTATCTTTCCGAAGATCTGCTCGGCCAGGCGCCGGATCAGGAAGGATTTCCCCCCGCCAGAGCTCGCCTGGATGAGCGCCCGCGTGCGGCTCAAGACGTCCAGGTCCGCGTAGACCGTACTCCCGTCCGGTGCCTTGCCAATGGAGATCTTACTCACGGTTGCCTTTGCCTTGGGTCGTCGAGATCCATTCCAGTGCCTCCTGATGGCGCAGGCCACGCCGGCGGGGCTTTGGTCCCCGCCGGCGGTGTCCACCCCATCTGTAGTGGGAGAATGTGGTTCAAGGATTCATTCTCAGTCTGCTCTGGAGGTCCAAAAGCTCGGCTTTCTTCATTGCCTCGGTAGCCTGCCTTTTCGTGCAGGATCCGTGTCCAGGGCCCTGGTGGCACTCTCGCCAGATTGCGATCAACCTATCGACCGCAGAATCCGGCAGTTCTCCTTCGAGCCCTGCGCCACAACTGCAAAACAAGCCGATTCTCACTGGGTCACCGTTTCGCCGATTGGTGCCCGTAGATTACCGGCAACTCCCGAAGCCCCTCGAGAACCGTCTTGATGTGTTTCTTCGGGATCGTCGGGTTGGAGTCGTGAAGCAGTGCGATCACTGCCCGCATGTTTAGCCCCCTTTTTGCGAGGCGTTCGATCGCCTTGCATATCTTGGCGACTTCCTCCACGAGAATGGTGCCACTGTCCTCTTCAGGGTCTTCCTGCTCTGGCTCGGCCAAGGCGTCGGCTGGCGTTTCCACCCTTTGGATCTTGGCTATCCGATCGGCTTCCTCCGCAGTCACCATGAGGCAGTCGAACGGGCTTTGCTTGGCCTCTGGTTGCTTCGCTACCACTTCCGGCTCAGGCGCCGGCACCCCAGGAGGTGCCTCCGGAATACCGGCATCCTTCGGCTGATGTAGGTGCTCAAGGTCGGACATATCTCACCTCACCTTTTGTCAGACCCATGCTCGACCCGATCACGCGCGGCCGCCAGGATCTTTGCCAAGGCTTCTTGGACGCAACTTGAACACGGAGGGTAATCTGCGCTTCCATTGCACCGCCATTCGCAGAAATCTCTCATGAAGTCCCATGAGCTCACTCCGGTCAGCCTCTCCGGGACCGCAGGTTCTTTTAAGCTTCTGTACATACGATCACCGTTTGGCTACTGGCTGTTTTGAGGGTCTTAACTCTTTTGGGAGTGGGCACGATAGGCAGTCACCATTCTGCCCGCAGACGACACATACACTCTGCCAAAGAATGCCATGGGAAACCCCGCAGCCGAATGACTCATGACACTTTTTGCAGATCATAGAGGATTCCTTTACCAAGCCGCAGGCAGGAATTCTATGACGCGGCTTCTTCACGGTCTTTTCGCCTATTCTCTGCCATTCATGAACCTGTGCGCCGCCTCTAAGAATGGAAAGCCGGTTGAGGCCCACCAGCGAGAAACGCCAATGAAGATGAATGCGTCGAGGAGGAACCCTCCCCAGTGGCAGCACGGGCAGCGTTTATACCGCAACCTCATTTGATCTCCGTTTTGCGCGTCTCGGAATCGTGGACTTCCATGAATGACTTAGCCCACTCTTGTTCAGCCTGCTTTCTCCGACCTGTAATCCGGAGCCACAGATCGCGGTGAACGAAGATGAAAAGACCCCAGATAGCCAAGGCCGGTGCGATAGGCGTCCACCAGTAGGGGAGCTTGGTCTGCCAGCACATCACAAAACCACACGCAAGATAGATGCCCGCGAATACTACCAGAGTTATCATTTGGCTATTCTATGCACGCTTCTTCTTGGCCATCTTAAGGAAGCCTTCGACCTCCCGCTTTGTCCACGTGATGACGTCTTGGATGTCCTTAGCTGTGGTCGGGCCCAGACTGCCGTTCTCCCGGAAGATGGCGCAGCAGAATATCTTTCCGTGGGGGTTCGAGAGTGCCCGGATGCCTTTGCGATTCACCTTGATCCTGATCTCCATAACTCCTCCTGGCTATTCCGTGTGCTACGCCTCGGCCGCGCCCTTGTCACGCCTGTCAGGATGCCTCTCCTCTCGAAGCGCGAACTTGTTCCAGGAAATGGCTTCCTCGAGTAGAACTTGGTTCAACTCCACATGGGTAAGCGGTTCCCGCTCCATCAACTTGCAGATGAACTCAGAGATCTCTAGCCGCACTTTTGTGACCGCTGGCGTCCGCTCGTGGACTTTCATTGCTCTACCTTTCAGCAATTGCACGCCCGAGGTCCTTCAAGATCCGCTGAATGATCTCAGCCGCATGCAAGTGGTCGATGGAGCACTTTAGAAGTTCGATCGCGTGGACATAGTCACGATGCGCTGTGGACTCGATCGCCTTGTCCATCAAGGTGGTTGCGGCGTCCACTTCGCTCTTATGGTGCTCGGCTACGATGTGGGCGCTCTTATCGTCGTGTTTCACTGGTTCATCTCCATTGCTATTCTGAGAGCCGAGGCCTTTTCTTTCTCGCCAACATTACAGTCTGTAAATTCAGCGGATCCTCCTCGCCTCTGCACTGTGCATGCCGCCGATTGAAGCCGTTGACGATGTCGATCATCTGATCCACAGGAAGGGGGCAGCGGACTGTCTCCTCGTGCCCGCAACCCCTGCAGGTCAGCCTCGGCTCGTTGGCCCGTTCAGTGGCTTCCATGTACGTGCCCACGTCCTTCCTTTTCGCCATATCCTCATTCTGTGACGTCACCAAGCCCCAGGTCTATTACCAGTGTCCTTGCCTTGTAATGCCAACACGCACCGGACTTATCATCGCAATTGTGGCCGGCCAAGGCCCTCTCCAAGAGCCCAACGGACTCATTGAGTTGGCGTCGAAATTCTTGGACCCCTTCCGCGACCGCCTTGCCCTCCGGCGTGGCGACCGCAGCCAGGCCCTCGAGGCGTACAAGCGTCTTCTCTGCCTGGGGAACGACCGTTTCTATCTGGGCCCACAACTCCTCGCCCTTCTTCCTGTAGTGGATGAAGAAGTCCTGGACCCATCGGAGGAAGAGCACCTTGGCCCAGAGCTGGCAGCCGTTCAAGGCCTTCTCCGCGCCGTCCCTAGATTGGCAGCATATCCTCCACCCGGCCTCGCCGGGGAGCCGCCTCACGATGAAGGCGACGCCCTCTGGCTCGTCAAGGACGTGCCATTCGCAGCCCGTGTGGTAGCGGGCCGCGTACCTTGCCGCGAGGGCGTCGCACCGCTCCACCAGGCCCGCCAACGAGTCCAAGGGGTCCATCAATACGACCTCCACGCCGCGAAATCCTTATTCCGCGAACTTCACTGTGATGCCCTGCGGCTTGCCCACCAAGGCGCTCTGGATGAGAGAGGGCCGCTGGTTTAGGGCTACAGCGCCTAGCCGGGGCATCACAGTGGAGCTCGCTCTGCGCACTCTGCGGCCATAACCGCTTCTCGCGCCCGCTTCATGTAGCTGACAGACTCCGGAATCAATTGGTCTACCTCGATCATCTGGAGGAGGTCCTTGAGCGACTCCAGCAACTCAGGCGCTGCCGCAATCAGGCGCGCGTCTGGATGCTTGCCGAGATCGAGAACCTCTGCAGACTTCATGACACCGCCGAGCCGCTCGCGATCGAGCCCATCCCAGATTGAGAAGCGCGGCTGCGCACCGTTCATGCCCTTTCGGGCGAAGTCCATAACGATCAGCCGGCCGCGGTCAGGCGTCGCGAGCACCGGGCCGCCGCCGACGTTCCACCATGTCCATGGCCCAGGCGTATGCTTCACGGGCACGTTCATTCGGTTACCTCAAGTTTGGCCGTGCGGCGGGAGCCCATCCCCTCCGCTCCGGTCTACGACTCGGGGCCGAAGGCCCATCTCGAAAGTCCGCCGAGCGCCGGGCTCCAGCGCGGCTATCGCGGTGAGATGTATCCATGCTAACTTTGCTTTGGGTTCGCGATCTCACGAACAACTTCAGAGCGCCCAAGCTGGCGCTCGTCGATCAATGTGCGGACAGGTTCCAAAGCCTCTGGATGCGGAAGCAACCTCGGCGACAAGTGCGGAAAGACCGTCTCCAAAGCATACTCGGCGAGCGCACCCATCAACCTCATCGCCAGCCGGACCTCCGGCTTGAAGAGGAATGGGATTGCCTGGGTCGGGCGATCGCTCGCAGACGGCCGATAGCTGGCCCAGTGCTTCGCCTTCCACGGACTTTTACGTCGTCCATGCCTACGTCTGGCCATCACAGACCTCCAAAGTTGCTAGTCGTCGAGCAGTTCCTGGAGCCGCTCAATGATCTCCGCAGCCTGCTCTTCGGTGATGTCGCCGACGTATTTCCCGTCGACGAACATTTCAAACGTTCCCCGATCACTGTCGGTCCTGAACGTCACGTGAGGCATATTCGCCTTTCTAGCATTCGGTCCGGGTAAGAATGCCCGTCTTCCAGTCCAAGCTCGTCTTGACGGTCTTGAGGTTTGGCTTTGGCTTTGGACCGATGCTCTTCCCGAACTTCTTGTTGTAGGCCTCCACGTTGAGAATGTTCGGCTTGAAAAACTCAGCCGCGTCAGGCATCCTGGCGTGGCTTGAACGGGCATTCTTGAGGGATGCGAACGCGTCCTTTCGCGACTCGAAGAACTCGGCACGAGCGCTCGCGCCAAATGCGGTGCCATCCCAGAACGAGAGATCCCGGCCCTCACGATGCCAGGACACGATGCAGAACAGGGTCTTCATGACGCTATGGTGCCCGGGACGGCCCATTCTAGTTCCCTCTGTGCGCCCTGGTAAAGGTGAAGTAGGAGCCGAAGGCCTCCCGCTCAACCTCGAGCGCTGGCTTCGCGGCCTTCCGGATCTCTCTGAGGAGATCTTTCGTCGCCTCGAACCCGTACGCGATCGAGCTAATCAAGACGTCATGGAGCTCGGGCAGGCGAAGCGACTCGAAGGCATCCTTGACCATCGCGCCCGCAATCGCCCGCCTAACTTCCGGTGCCATAGTGCATCTACTCTGAATCGCTGCCAAGACCCCAATGCTTGGGGAATTCATGCCTCAAGAATTCCTCGGCCGACATCGACTTCGACAGCCCCTTGGACCCGGGATCCCAGAAGTCGACCTCGACTTCCTTCGCGTGCGCCTGATACCGCTGAACCATCTCGAAGGCCCATCCCATCGGAAGCCCGCGCGGGCGCTCCATCTGGAAACTGAACAGCCCCGAGCCGCTCCAGCGGCCTCGGACCCAACCCTCTCGGAAGAGTAAGTCCAGGGCCTCCTCGACCTCCCGCTTGGTTTCCGGCGCTGCGTGGAAGCCGTAGACACTAGGCTTGGCACGGATCGCCGTGAGGTGGCCGATCACCGACCGAATGGTGCCTTCCGGAGAGATCCAGAAGATGTCGGGCGGAAAATTGAGTTCAGGGGGCAACTTGCGCTTCTTGGGCATGCGCTCTCTCCATTCCAGGGAACGCCTACACCGAGAACTATACGACGCCTCACAGGGCGTGGTCAAGTATATTCGATCTTATATGCGAAAGATCGCTTGCTTCGGCCTCACCGGTCGCTCATTCGCCCGCACGTCACGGCTCTTCACCTCCAAGTCCCCAATGCGTCGGGAACCGCTTTTCCTCGAACTCGCGAAGCGTGAACTCCCACCAGCCGCGCGGGTCGACAGTCTCGACCGCGACGTGCGAGATGCCGGCGTGATGCTCCACGAGGACGCCGTAGATCAGGGCAACGGTCTCCGCGTCGGCCTTCCAGACCTGAAAGCTGATGTGGCCTGCTGAAAGAACCCTGGCCCGCACCCATCCGCGCTCAAGCACGTCAGCTATTGCAGCGTTGATCTCATCGCGTCCATGAGGAGCACGCTCAAGGCCGAACACCTCCGGCATCAGAATCAACATCTCTGCGTGGATCTGCACTGGTACAACGGCGCCACCTGGCGAGATCCAGAATCCCTGAGGAGGGTAGGACAGCAGAGGCTTGGACGGTTTCTTTTTCTTCTTCACGGGATCATCCTTCTTCGAAGGCTCCTTCAGTTCATGCAGACCGCGAGATACCACGACCTCTTGGGGTGCCCTCCCCAATTCAGGGTTGCGTAGAAGTCTGGCCCCTGAGTCCGGAGTTTGTAGAGGCGGTAATCGAAGGTCATAAGTTCTCTTCTAGGACTTTTCCAGGATCGTTTCCAAATCCGTGACAAGCTCCTTGACTGCTTCTTCCTTAGCGCGGAGGAGGAGGCAGTCAAGCGGGCCCGAGGCGTTCGCCCTGGTGTTGAATTCGCTAGCCTTAGCTTTCGCGGCTAGGATGGCCCCGGTGAAGCCAGACTTCCAGTCATCGTTCATGGGATTACTCGATCAAATCTTCTATGTCTTCGGTGGAAACTTCCCGGTGATCGCCATGAACATCATGCGATCTCGAAGCGCCTCGCCCTTCATCATGAGATCCGTGGCCTTCGCCCAGCTCTCTCTTTCCTGATCCCGTTCTTTCGTGACTCTGTCAAGCTCGGCGGCGAGGGCTTCGCAATTCGGGCAGCTCCACATCGGTAGTCCTTTCAGTTCATCCGCGACTGGTGTCCCCACAGGTCTTGTGCTTGTCGTAGAAATTCATCAGGTACTCGATAACCTGAGTCGCCTTGACGGTGATCCCCAACCGCTTAGAGAGGTCGACGCGAAGCGACTCGAACCGCCCGCTGGTCTTCATGTAGGCCATAGGGTTCTTTTCGGCGCTGCGATCTCTTTTCACATAGGCTCCGTCTACCTGAAAGGTCTATTCCTCGTCCCCGGACAAGTCTTTGAGCGAGTATCGCTCGGCCTTGGCATTCGGGGCGATCTGGCGCTCCCACTCCGAAAGCCTCTTCCGAAGTCGCAGAATCAGCGCGGCAACCAGGACTGATTCCGGGCAGGAGACGTCGCTGTACTCCATGCCGTTCGCCTTTCGGACGATCACCTCGGCGTAAGTCTCCAGCTCGTCCACGCAGCAATCGAAGGCGGGGGCAAGGGCCTCGACAGCCTCGAGCAGCTTCCGGACGTCATCGACGGTCGTCATATGCTTGTACTACGACTCCAGATCCATCCGGCTTAGGACCGAGAGCAGCTCGGCCATCTCACGGGCATCCCCTGCGGCAAGAGCGTAGTTCGTCTGGACGAAATTCTCGGCCATCTTCTTGTCCAGATTCTTCACCCGTTCCCGCATGTACGCTGCCGCCTGCTTCCGCTGGCTGCGGAGCTTCTCGGCGTCCTTGATCGATGACTCCTCTGATCCTTGTACCGCTTCCATGGCTTGCTCCCAATGTCAGGTTAGTGCTTTCTCGCCCCGCCCGCGTGCCTCCAGGCCCCAGGGCGCGACCTCTTCGCCCGGTACCCGACCGGCATCCGGCGAGGGCCGGGCGTCCATTCATCGGTGTATTTCGGAAGCGGCTTGCACGGGCAGACCGCGCAGGACCGCGCCTCGATTACGTGGCAGGAGCATTTGCAGATCATGGTACTTCAGCGACCCCAGGTCAGGCGTCCGCTGTAGCCGGGATAGATCTGCGCCCGGTGCTTGCCGTTGTGCCCCTGCCGACGACGGCAGCGAAAGGCATATTTCGCGGGCCTCTTCTTCGCCTTGCATCGAGCCACAGTTTCCTCCTTTGATCTATTCTCTTCCTTCTCGTCTCCGTTCCAGTATGCCAAAAACCTCATCATGGGTTACCGGGTCCAGGTAGTCGTCCAGTGCGTTAAAAAAGTCTGCCATGTCAACAGTAGCGAATGCGTTCAGGAGATCCGCAACCTGCCTACTTGGACTCCTTTGAACGCCTCGCTCGGCGATCATGATTCTTGCCACGATCACCGCCTCCTCAGTCGTCACAGACCCTCCTATTCGTATTTCGAGTCTTCAGCGCATCGTGTTGAAAACGATCTTGAGGGCCTCTTCTTTGGTGAGCCCCATCTTTTCGTTGAGCCCGTTCGCGAACTTCTGCGCCGCATCGTAGGTCTTGAAGGTTGGCTCACGACGCATGGGGGTGTAGCCACCAATCCCATAGTCAGCACGGCCGATGATGTAGCCCTCGCTCTCCACGATGGCCGTGAAAGCGTGTTTCCCGATAAGCGCCTTGTCCAGCAGTCCCGTGTTCATCTTTCCTCCGTTCCTCGACTCTCAATTCTGAGTCAAACGACCTGCGCCAAACGCCGACACGGACAACGGCGACTCCCAGCGCGGCGAGCGGAATACCTCGCGTGGCATCCGTCCTTGGTATGCCGCTCCAAGCGATGACGACACTCCTGGCACAGAGGCTTTTTCACGCGCACTCCCAGCACGGGCACTCCATGTCGTGCCCACGGCGAAGGGGCTGGCCGAACCCGTTGAAGGGCTGGCCACAGCCGCACGTCACGTCGTAGCCGTCCAGTTCGACGCGGGCACCGCACCCACAGTGGATCGCGCTGGGCTGCTTCGTCTCGGGATCTCGGGCGATTACGTTCGTGTCGTTCATCGAATTCCTCCCGTTCCTAGAAGAGTTAGTCGGCGTAGATGGCGTGCTCCGCAGCAGCCCGCTCTTCTTGCGTCGTGACGCGTCCCTCCCTGGCGGCTACCGCGAACATGTTGCGAAGCGTCCGGAGGTGGTTCTGCCCCTCGTTCACCAAAGCGGTGAGTCGCTGCCACGCCCAAGCCTCGTAGGTCGTCTGGTTCATGGCTTCTCCTCAGACGCACGCGATGTCCACCGTCGACCCGTCCGCGAGCACCACTCGGTAGATGTGGGCGTTCCGCCGCTCGTCCTTGAGAGGGTAGCTTCCGGAATGCTCCCGGACGTACTTATTTCTCCACCGCCTCCAAGCCCGTTCCTGGCGGACGCATTCATCGTTCGTCGGGATGCCACCCGCGAAGGCCCGGGGAGCGGCGTGGGCGAGTTTTCCATCCCTGGACATCGCGTAGACTTGCGGGGTCGCCATGTTGATCCCTCCTTCACCTGCCCCATAATACGACCCCGGGGCAGGAAGGTCGTCAAAATTCGATCTTATTATGCAAAGATCGACCTTTTTTCCAGCCCCTGGGCGGCGGCGCGCCGTATTAGGGAGCAGCGAAGGAGGATTCCATTCATGGGAGAAAAGACTTATCTGCATGTTGTGTCCGCACCAGCCTCCAAAGAGGAGATCTCGGGCGGAATCTTCAAGGCGAAAACCGGAAATTCCTACCACATCACGCTCGGGAATTGCGTCGGCCTTACGCTCATGGTCGAGAGCCGGGACGTCGCGGAGGCCCTCCACCGGGAGACCGAGAAGGCGCTCGCCTTGTTCTCGCAACCCCCGGCGATCCCGCTGGCCTAGGCGCTCACGGATGCGTCCACTGGGAGGGACTCGGCCGATGGGCGTACGAGGGTCATGAACCCGGCCAAGAAGGCGGCGGACGCGACCCCAAATCCGATGAACGAAGCCGTCTTGCCGGGGCTCACGAGGGCCGTCAGCACGCCCAGGGCGACCCCTGACCCGATCAGCCAGGCGGCGGTCGTCCTCGAAGACCTAGCCTCCGCCAACGCCTCCTCAAGCCCCCGCTTCTCGATGCACGTCGCATCGAGTTCATCGGCAAGCTGTCCTATCTCACGGAGCAGCCTGTCCCGCTCCTCCTCGGCTTTCCGCCTAGCCTCTTCGTCCGCTGAAGAGCGCGATCGGTTAAGATCCTCGAGTTGACGGATCCTCTCCTTGAATGCCGCGATCCGTTCCCTGAGGCGGTAGATTTCGTCCCGCTGCCGCACCCCGTCGTGGGGTGCCTTCTTGTCTACCTTCTTTTCCAGGCCGAATTTGACGCATGCTTTCGCGAATGTTTTGACGGTAGCCCCTACGGGGGAGCCAAACCGCTGAGCCGCCGAGCAGCCTGATCCTGAGGTACCCTTGGTAGAGGAAGAGTCTCTATGGGGTGCTGCTGGCCCGGTTAGCGTATGGGTGGACACGGCCGTGGGCCATATTCCCTGCAGGGAGATGGCGTCCATTAGGCTGAAACCCCTAACTCCCGGATGGGCTTCATCGCGGTGTCCACACTCGGCGTCTGCGTCATGTGGATAGTGGTGCCGTCCAGCCTGTAAGTGCGGCCTGTTTTTGCATCGAACCTCGACAGCAGTTTTAGCATGGCAGATAGCGCGCTGTGGAGTGAGGCCGATACCTGTAACGGGCCTATATCCTGTGTCAGCACGGCGGCGGCCACGGCGATGCGCTCACCAGCCGTCAGCGTCGTCGGCGTGCCAGCTTGAGATCGGGTCGAGATTGCGGCATCTATCAGAGCTCCACTGAATGGCACGCCATCAGCCAGAATCAATGCGGCGATGGCCACCCGCTCCCCGCTCGTAAGAGTCATGGCGTCTCCAGCAAGGGCAAGGGATGGGTCGGCTGAGGGTGCCTGCGCGGTCCCGTCGATACCTAGCCGGTGTCGAATCTGCGCCAACTCCGATGCGGTCCAGTCCGAGCCACTCCCCGCCAGGAGCGTGCCGCGGTTCGTTGTGTTGACCGTGACTAGGACGGTGAAGGCGCCGAGTGTGGCAACGAAGAGTTGCCCCGATTCCCCCTGGTCGAGTTCGATGTTGCCCGTGACTTGGAGGGTATGGTTGGCTTCCTGGGGTCGGATCTTCCATCCGTCCCGCATGAAGTAGAATGGCTCGACAATCGACGCGTCCGCCCGCACGTCGCCGGCGACGGCACGGATCGGGAAGTCGAAGCCCATGACGGCACCGCCCGCGATCCAGTGCTCCTTCGCGTCAGAGTACAGGTCGGTTGTGACGTTGAAGTTGGTGATTCCCGCCTTGGCGATGAACAACTTCGCCGAGGAATCCACGTCGAACTTCGTCATTGCCATCGAGAGTGCTCCGGTCTAAGTGGCGTAATTCCTCTCGAGGGCGGGCTGGACAGCGACTGTCATAGAATTCACCTTCGTGATAGTGGCCTGAGCGAGCACGTGCTGGGCGAGGTCATCGCCGATGGCGACGATTGTGACGTCGGCATTCGTGTCCGGCGTTCGCCCGCCCTGGCTGTTGTTGGTGTAGTCGAACGAGGTCTGGATGTCCCCGTTGATCGTCGTGAAATTGATGTCCACACCGTCCTTGTCATCGACAATGATCGCGCCGTTTGTCCCGAAGTTTCCGCCAGGATTCGTCGTGAAGTACATCGTCAGACGCTTCGAGACCGAGTTGATAAGGTTGGCGTTAACGTCGATGGTGATCCCGACGATGAAGGCATTCGTGCGGTCGTCGCTGGTCAGGTCGCGGAAGGTGACGTTGTTCGAGTCTGCGGTCGCGAGGTTGTCCGGATAGAGGTCTAGGGTGGTTCCGTTCGGGGAAGCGAAACTCATGAGGAGGTCGGTGATGTCCCCTCGTGCGACCCCGTTTCCACCGTCCACGTCCGTGGTGCGGCGCAACTCTCGCTGGAGGAACTGGAAGATGTCCGACAGGGCCCCTCCATTTGCGAAGACTCTCCAGTGGAACGGGTACTTCACCTGGTTGATCGTCCGGATGATGCCGTACTCCCCCGTGACGTTCCCGTTGACGGCCGTGTCGTCGTCAGCGTTCGTCGTGACGCTCTCGGATAGGATGAGCGTCAGGACAGTCGCCGTGGGAGTGGGCGTGCCCACGATGAAGGACCCCACGTTCCCGGCGTCCTCGGCTGCGGCGAGCCGGACCGCCGCTCCAGGCACGAAGCCGTCCGTGACCCAACTCCCTCCCACGCGGGTAAACGTGTCAGGGTTCCCGGCCCCGTTGATGTTGAGGCCATCCGTCATGCCCGACGCCACGAGATCGGTATCGAACTTCTGTAGGAACATGCCGGGGCGCCAGATCCGGTAGGTCTGGCTGGTTTGCCCTCCGAATATCTGGTCGCTGGTGTTGAGCGTGAGCTGGGTCGCCGAATTGACCACGGTGACTTTGTAGTAGCCGATGACGGCTCCTGTCCCGGCGGAGACCTCGACGATGTCACCCACCGCGACAGTCCGGTCGCCCAGCCCGTTGTCGGCGTTGAAGGTCGAGCCGGCCGAATCGAGCGTGCCCGTGCTTCCGTCCACGTTGGTGAGGGTCGCGTTGGCTGCCCCCACGTCCTTGATCCCGGTTCGGCAGACGTAGGTGAGCGACGACTGGCCGCCCACGTAGGTCTTGGTCGGTTCCTTGTAGAGGGTGATCTGGGTCGCGGAGTCGATCGACTTGATCTCGTACACGCCCTGGTCGGAGCCGCTCGTGATCTCGATGGAGTCTCCGGGCCTGAGGACCTGCACGCCGCGGGCGAGCGAATTGAAGGTAGCCCCCGCAGACGTGAACGTGAAGGAATCCGCCGCCGCACTGGCCGCCGCTTGGGTAACGCCGTCGGACCCCGTCGTGTGGTTCTCGGTCTCCTGGAAGAGGTTGCCCGAGGCGGTGCCGTCGCCGCCCGACAGCTTTCCGTCATGGTAGACGATGGCCGGGTCGTTGGCATGCGACAGCGGAAACTTGTTCACGCGGGGACCGATTCCCAGCGTGGTCGAGATGCCGGCGTCAGCGTGAACGGCCGAAGCGTAGGTGCGACCCTTCTTCCGGCAGAAGAGTTTCGTGTAGAACTTGTGGTTCGGAAGGAACGTCGCCGTATCGTCGTCGGCATTGACGGTGAAGGCCCCGGACGCGATGGTGATGACGGTTGCCGAGAGCGCCGTGATCGGCCCGAAGGTACCGTTGTTACCGGCGTCCTCAGCGGAACGGATCGTGACGTAGTCGCCCAGCTTGAACCCATCCGTCGTCCAGTCTCCAGCCAAGCGGGTGATCGTGGTGGCCGCGAAGGCGATGTTGGTCGGGACGACCGGAGCCTCGAGCGTATAGATCGACTGGTTGACGGGTCCGGTCAGCTTGAAGTTTGCGGGAGTCTGATCGGAGCGGCCCTGCTGGTAGTACGCCTGCGCATCGGAGTCCAGGCTGCCCAGGGTGGTGATGTTGGCGTACTCGCGGAGCACGAGGTTGGACGCGTTCCGCTCCTGCCAGCCGCCGTCGCGGAGAAGCTCTCTCGTCTTCCCCTCCGTGTCGGTCGATTGGGTGCCGTTCGTATCGTTGAAGGTCCACGCCGAAGCTGCGTCGCCGTTGGTACCTCCCAGGATGAACTCCTCGGGCGTGATCGAGACCATCGGGAAATCGAACTTGTTGAGGTCGACTGCGTTCCCGAGCCCACCCGCCAGCGTCTTCCACTCCTCTTTGAGGAAACTGTAGAGCGCCTGCATGTTGACCCCGTCGGCAACCTGCGGGGTGGCCGCTCCGGGCGTCTGCTTTGCGTTGATCTTGTAGGTCAGGTCGGCGCCCGTCGAGGCGGGGATCGCACGCTCGACCGTGAGGGTGGTCGTCCCCACCGTCACGACACGGTAATGCCCGATGATCCCGCTGTTGTTGGCTGGATCGCTGACGACGGTGAGGATGTCGCCCGCGACGACCCCGTCCGTAGTGAAGTTCGCACCGGCGTCCGTAAACGTGGTGGACCCGTCCGAGTCCCCGGTCTGATCCACCGCGTGCCGTTCCGTGCCCAAGCCTCGTATCGACACCTTCTCGGCGATTGGGTCGACGCAAACTTGGAAGCGGTCCAAGGTGTCTGGATCGGTCACTTTGCTCATGGCTCAGCCTCCACGGTCTCCAGGGGTTCGCCCCGCTTCAAGGCCCTCTTACGCCGGAACCTAACGCAGAGCCCGCACTGATGGCAATATACCCGATCCCACAAGGTATCGATGAAGTACAACTCCATGGCGCCAATCCTATGGGAGCACCGCTCCACCCAGCACTGTAGCCCGTCCTGGGAGGCGCTCGCCTCAACCATCTTCATCGAGTTTATAAGCATCATGGGTTCGCATAGTTCCGGTCCTCCCGCTGGAAGACCTTCTGGGACTTGGCGGCCGCCCCCACAGTATCATTGATCCTCAGCCACTCGTAGTCCGTCTTCTGGAGGATGACGTAGATGTTCAGCGCCGTCCCGTCGTGCTGCCAGGTAAGGGAGGTGCCGCTGGACTCCGTACCAGCTAACTCGGCCCCCGTAGCGTCGTTGAAGATACGGACCTCGGAGCCGGAGACGATGCTCGTGAGAGTGTAGTCGTAGGTCGCGTTTATGGTGGTTGTCGCGGACCCAACGTTCTCCGTGTTGGTACCCGGCGACTCTCCCCCCGAGACGTTGATCGTGACGAAACCGTTCGAGTCGTTCCGGACTCCTACGGCGTTGCCCGAGAAGCTATGCCCCGTGTAGGCGTAGGTCCCCGCAGATTCCGTGACCGCAGTGGCGCGCCCGTTGTTGATCCATGCGCAGTTGACCACGTCGTCGTCGGCGGTTACAGGGAGGCGTGTGGCGGCGTAGACGTCAGTTACGGGCCCGCATCCGAACCGAGACATGCGGGGTTCCGCGCCGGCAGACTGCGAGGTGTTCGTGACGCCCACGATGCCGACGCGCCGGTTCGTCTGGTAGGTCGAGGACGTGGTCGAGAGCTTCGTCCCGTTCACGAACGCCTCGATGGCGGTTCCTGAGCCGCGGATGTGAATCTGGTAGTCCGTGTCGGCGTTGAGCGTGAACGCCGTTGGGCCGACGACCGTGGTATCGATTCCGCCATCGCTTCGGACAAGGCTGATCTGGCTGTTCGGTCGATCGAGCTTCAGGTACCAGTAGTTCTCCGTTGCGAGCGTCGCGTCTCCGCGAATGAGGATCCCGATGATCCCCTGATTCGACCCTGTCGGAAAGCGCACAATCGCGTCCACGTAGTGGTCATCGCTTCCGACGATGTCGGCGTTGATCTTGACCACGTTCCGCACCGCCGCCGCTGGATCGAGTCGTGCGTACTCGGCGTTGGCTGGGACCGTGAGCTGAGTCCCGCCCACCGCATTCCCCCAGTCGATGCGCGGATCTGCGGTCGCGAGCGCCTCGTTCGAGGCCGCATCGTTGATGAAGTCCTCCAGGAAGCGGTAGGCGCCGCCATAGTTGTCGATCCAGGAGACGTTCCGGAACTTGACCTTACCCGCCTGGGTTGTGCCGCAGAGCGAGATCGAGCCTCCATGCCACTCGTCGCCGGCCACGTTTCCTGTGAGGTCGATCCCTCCCCAGAAGCGGCGGAACTGGGCTCCGTAGACCTTGAGGTACGAGCCGCTCTTAACCGTCCCGCTTTGCCCGACGAAGTCCGTTCGGATGCGAGAGCCCGTGAAGCTGCCGCCTGAGCGACCTGTCGCGGTGTCCCCGGTGCCCACCTTGGCGCCGATCTCAACGTCGGTGGTGTTGGTCGAGTTGCCCATGCGGTAGATCCCGAGGTATGGAGTGCCATCGGGACGCCGGTCTGGAATGGATGGGCGCGCGCGGGTTCCGTCGTAGTAGGTCTGGTGATTGAAGACGATCTGCTCGTTCCGGCTCGAGAACGTGAGGCCGTTCGTCCCGGAAGAGTCCCCGAGAATCAGGCGCCCCTGGACGAAGAGGATGCCCTCCTTCCGGATGATGACCCCGTAGCGGTTCGCGAGCGTGCCGAAGTCCGCGTCCGCCATCTCGTTGAACCCGCGGCCTTCGTTCGTCACCGTGCCGTAGCAGCGCAACTCTCCAAAGCCGTAGCCGATGGCATCCACGCCGAAGTTCTGACCCTTGAGGGTGCCGATGGACCTCTGCACGCCCCCGATGTACCGGACGGCCGTAAGATCGACGCCGCCGCCGAAGGTAGCGGAAGCTGGAAGCGAGATGTCGATGATGTAGCACTTCCAACCATCGGTTCCGTCGATGGTGTCGGATCCGTCCACGTAGAAAGCGGACCATACCCCGGCCGCGTCACCGGGAACGGTCGCACCTGACCCGATCACGATCCTGATGCCCCCGTTCGGCCTGGTGTCGATGAGGCCGGGGGTCGAGGTGCGCATCCAGATGAAGATCAGCTTGCCCGCGTGAGTCGTCAAGAAGTTGAGCGTTCCACCAGCCCCAAGGTCGAACAGCATCCCCTTGTTGACTGTTCCGGAAACGCCCCGGCTGATGCAGTTCGAGCCTTGGACGAAGAAGTCGGGCTCGAGCGCCATCGCGCCAGCGCCGCCCGATCCGTAGCTCACCCAGCCGGTGACGGATTCGGCGTCTGTCACGCGAGTCAGGTCGGTGGTCACGGTAAGCGCCATTTTAGAAGTCTATAGTCGCTAGATAGCGGATCTGCGCCATGCCTAGTTTTGGCCGGTCGGCCTTTTACAGATGCTCTTAAAGGAAGCCTCCTATGCGCCAGCCAGCAACGGGCAATCCGCGAGCCGCCCCCTCGCGCTCTCAAGGAGGCCTTATACAAACTTCACTTATAGAGGAAATGAACTCATCTGGCCGAACAGGGCCCTCGCACCCGGAGCCACGCGATGTCCGCCGAAACGGACGCCCTCGCGCGGCCGCGGACCTTGATACGAGCGATCTTGAGGCTTTGTAGAACGGGAGCGCATCCCTTGCGCCGCGCGAGCCGTAGGAGCCCCTTCCGGCGCTCGTCGATGGTGGCAGATCGGTCGTGCGCGGCGCCCAGCGAGTATCCCCTTGTCAGGCCCGAAAGGGATACCTCAAGCGGCTGCGGACACGCAGCTTCGCAGTGGCTTTCGGCGCTCTTTACCAGTTCCCGGACGGCCAGCCGGACCTCGTCCCCGATTAGGCGCTTGGCCTCCTTGAGGAGTTCCTTCTCGTCCGGCGCCGGCACGGCCGAGCGGGAGCGCGTGTACGCGCCCGAGAGTTTGTCAAGAACCGCGTCCGTCGACGGGTCTGGAAGTTGGCCCCGATCGTAGAGCTCCTGGGCAAGTTCGTCGCTCGGGGCGCAGTGGCGTTTACGGCCGTGCAGCGATCGCGGTAGCCGGTCTCCCCATTCCTCCCTTGTCATGCCCCCCGGGAAGCACACGCCGCCCCTGCCCCGGACGTCCTTCACGAGCCGCCGGTCATCCTCAATCCTGGCCCGGTGCTCGGCCTTCACCTGAGAGAGGATCTTGCGGGCCATCCCATTCGGGCAGAGTAGCGCGATACGGCGAAGCTCCTTCGTCGCCAGGTCCTGCCGGACATTTTCGGCGCCTCGCCGCGTCTGCCTGCTCATGCGACCACCTCGGCTGGCCGCTCGGCTGGGGCTTCTTTAGAAAGCCTGGACGGCTCGGCGCCCGCCCATTTCCCTTCGAAGTACGCGTCGTTCCGCGCGATGATGGGGCGTAGGTCGGTTCTGTTGATGTTTACGGTGACCTCGTGGCCTCGATGCGTCACGAAACCGGCGTGGTGCCACACCTGAGATCCCATCAGCGAGGCCCTCATGAACCAGTCCGTGTCTTCGCAGTAGCCAGGCGTGAACCGGAGGTCGAAATCGCCGACGCGGTCCAGGGCCTCCCTACGCACGAGGAAGCAGGATCCGATCATGTGGTGACAACGGGTCGTACGTCCCCTCTCGAGCGGCAGCTTCTCCCTGGCCAGGCCGGGCCCGAAGGCCATGGGCGGTTCGTTTCCCGACAGGCCGAGGACGTCGGCGGCGGGATTACGACGGAAGAAGTCGATCGCGAAGGACGCCCACCCGGGCTCTAGGTCGAGGTCGGTGTTCATGAATGCGAGGATCCGGCCGGAAGCCAGCCTCGAGGCATCGTTCCATGCGGCCGGCAAGCCGCGGTTGGACGGCCAGATTGCCCTCTTTACGGGGTATGGCCGCGAGAGCGACTGGATAGCGTGCTGCTCGTCCGCTGGAGAGCCGTTGTCGATCAGGATGAGCTCAACCCTTTCGTCCCGCAAGGTTCGGTCGATCCTCGAGACCATGGGGTGGGTCGACTTGACCCATGAATTCCAGTTGACGAGGATGATCGAGAGGTCTGGCCCTTCGGGCACGAGCCCCGTGACCCGGGCGCACGCGCGGAACGCGTCCTCCTCGTGGATCTCCGAGATGCACTTCGAGGTCCAGTCGCAGCGGGAATGGCAGGGCCTGCCACCGTGCCCGCACCAGCGGACGGGGTCCAGGTTAGCGATGCGCCCGCCCGGTAGCCCGGTCGTCACCGGGGATCCAGCGCCCCAGAGAACGACTGCCGGCACCTCGCGCGCGGCGCGGGACAGGTGCATGGGCCCGGAATCGACCCCCACGAAGAGTTGCGCCCTCGCCATGAGGGCGGCCGACTGGGTGATCGAGAGTGCGCCCCTCCGATCGACCACGCCCGGACAGGCGACCTGGGCGTCCTCGTTCGCGCCGATCTGGACGACCCTGAGCGAGAGCTCGCCGATCAGGCGGCCGGCCAGCGTCCCGAAGCGCTCGATCGGCCAGTCCTTTGAATCCATGGCGGAGCTGGCGTGCATCACCGCGAATTGGCCGAGCGCGGCCGCCTCGTTTTCCGCCCAGCGCGCGTCATCCCCCGGGATCACCATGCGGTAGGCCCGGTCCTGGATTTCGACCCCGCAGGCGTCACCCATCGCGTCGACGACGTGTCTCCAGCGTGCCGCCCATGGGCGCCGGCGGAAGTCCGCCAGGTCGATATGCCCCGGGGTCCCCTTGAGTGTCCCCAGGGCCCGCACGAAATCCACGTCCCTGTTCCCCTTGAGCACGGGATGGTATTTCGGTTGCGCGAGAAAGTGGATCCGGTCGAGGGGATGCGCCCTTCGGAAGGCGCGGAGGACCGGGAGGGCCATCACGACGTCGCCCATATGGCCGTTCAGGCGCAAGACCCGGACGGCGCGGCTTGGGGCGGCCGGGGGGTCCAGGAGGGTTCCTGGGACCGGGATGGCCGCAGCGGAATCTTCCATGGATCTTAGAATGCCCCGAAGGCCCAGAGCGCGATTCCGAGGACGCCCACGGCGGCGCCGGTCGCCAGGATTATCTGTCCGGTCGATGCGCCTGTGGAGCCGTACTTCGCGGCCATGACCTCCGGGAGGATGGGGATGCCCTTCCAGAAGTCCCTCGGATGTCCGCGGGCCTGGAGAACATCCCCGGCCTTGAAGGCGATCGAGGAGGCTGCGTCGTCCAGCGTGTTGAGCGAGGACCACGCGTCCGCCGGCACCCCCCGAGGCTGCCCGTCGAGCCACGTCAGCGCGGCCGTCCTCCTCAGCCCGTCGTACCAGGCCTGAAGCGAACGCATCCGGTCCTTCCAAAAGACGACAGCCTCCGTCAGGCCCAACTTCTGGGAGTCCTCCGGGAACGTCCCCAGGATGACCCTCGCCATCTCGATGTGTGCCTCGATGATGGCAAAGGCGTTCAGCATGCTCTGGGCGGCGAGCCGGTCGATCGTGAGGTCCGCCACGACCCTACGCCCCCTTCTCCAGTCGCATGAACTCTCTGTACACGGACGGCTTGACTTCGATCTCGAGGTCGCCAGGCGACGCGCCGTACCCCTTCCGGTCCAGCGCGCCTGTGCCCTCGTATCCCTCGTCCACGAAGTCCCGCAGCTCACCTGTCTCAGAGGAAAGGATGACCCATCCGCGGCGCGGGTTACCGTTCGTGTCGTTTCCGGCGTTCACCTTGAATTTCACCGCCGCCATGCGTCCTCCTTTCGTGGCCCTGGAACCCGGAACTCCGACCCCGACATCACGGTACCGGACGCGCCCGAGATGGCGGCGGCCATGACCCCGATCACAACTAGCGCGCCGGCACCGATCCCGACCCATCCGAGCGTGGAGATGCCGCCCTCGCCCGATGGCTCCTGGACCACCGGGGGGATGGGCGGCCGAGTGCCGGCGGGGGGCTTCGCAGCCGCCTCGACCGTATGGGCGCGCTCCTCGAGAGAGATCGCCCCGTCCTCGAGCCTGCCCAGGATCGCCAAATCCTCGTCCGATGCCGAGCCCCAGGTCCGGACGATGATTGCCCTCTGGGCATCCCTCTTCAGGCGGTCGACGACAGCGCGGTCCCGGTCCATCTGGGCGCGCCACTCGGAGATCGCGCTCGGGAGCCCATGCCGGCCAGCCTCGATGGGATAGGTCCGCGCGACCTGCTGCGCGAGCGCAGCCCGGGCCTCCATGGAGGAGATCCGGTCGAGGATCTCGCGGCCGGTCTTGTCATCCACGACGAGCTCGCCCATCCGGACGCCTGCGAGCCCCTCCGCAAGTGCCGGCGTCTCGGGCTCGACTACCACTCGTCCCGCTGGGCCCGCGAACGCCCACCACCTGCGCCCCGTGGACGCCTCCACGTGGAAGCTGGCGCGCGTGGCCCCGGAGAGCGCCTGTCTGGACAAGGTCGATGCCGCCATCATGTCCCCCAAGAGTTCCCGGGGATGATCCAGGGCGAGAACCGGGCCCGCGTCGCCATCGGAGCCTGCACGGGCAACATTTTGCCTATTCCGCCGCGAAGCCGCGCCGGGAGGGCCTGGCGCATCCTCATGACGGACGCTTCGGAGGTCCGGACATGGGCGTTCAGCCGATCAAACTCCGCCCTCGCGGCGTCCGCATGGGCCACCGCAGCCCTGTAGAGGGACTCGGCCTCCATGACGTTGCGCCCAGATTCCGGAGTCCTCATCCGGGCCTCCCTGTGCTCGGCCTTGCTCCAGAGGGCCACGGCCTGCTGCCGCGTCCCGGTGGCTCGGATGACCCGATTGAACGCGTCGGTAGCCGCCTGCCGGAGGCGGTCCAGGTTCGCTTCCGCCCAGGCGAGGTCGCGTGCCGAATTCCCCCATAGGAGCTCGTCCGCGAGGGGGATCGTCCTGGGCGGGAACGGGAGTCTCGGGATCACGGGGAGGCCTGCCCCTGGATCCGACGGTATGCGTCGGCCGCCTCCCGGTCCTGCGCCCCCTTGGACTCGTGCTCGGAGATGATACGGAGTGCCTCGGCTTCGGACTCGGCACCGACTAGGCCCCTCGATCGGAGTTGCGAGAGGATGACTTTGAGCGCCCTGGCCTCATGCCATCGCCCGTCGACCACGCGGCCTGGATCGGCCGCGGTCGCGCGATCGAGCTCCGCGAGCGATTCCCGGAGGATGGCGAGTCCCTCCGCCTCGGGGCCCCCGCCCACGATCAACTTCGCTGCCTTGCTCAGGAAACCCATCCTATTCTCCGTCCATCGTCTGGCCCACCTCGTCATCGAGGAAGTCGTCGTCAGTCGGGGGCTGGTTCGGCTCTGGCTTCGCCGGGCCGATCATGCCGCTCTCCTCCCGGGTGCGGCCGCCGGCTTTGGCGCCACCGCCCAAGCCAAAAATCCGAGCCCAGCCAGCGCCCCCAGTCCGATCCCCGCCCAGGCATACCAGGGCATGCCTTCAGCCGGCTTGGCGCCGGGAGTAGGCACCGGGGTCCTTGTGTACCTCGCGACCATGCTCTGGAGTTTGTCGATCAACTCGTCGAAGCAGACCGAGCTCGCGATGTGCGTGATGAGCGGCAGATTGACGATGTTCTCCGCCTCGTAGAGCCCCTCACACTTCGAGAGCTTCAGGTCCACCTCGTTCTTGTCGTCCCTCGAGGGGTTGAGGGTGACGAAGCGGTCCATCAACTCCCGGGCCTGCTTGATCTGGTCCTCGATCGCTCCCAATGCGCGGCGTGCCATGGATCCTCCCTTCAGCCCCTCCTGGGGGGCGCATGAGAGCCTGGGCTGATGCCCTTCCGGCTCGGGCTCCTTCCGGATCACGATCCGGGGAGCGGGAACCCGCACCTCCGGGGCCCTTCGGACCTCGACCCTGACCAGGGCGAGCTCATCTGCTCCGAAGAGAACCGGCGGCTCGAACCGCACGGCCCGGCTGGACTCCCCGCGTCCTTCATGGCAGACGAGGCGCGCGTGCGTGAGGGCGCACGGGCCCTCGGGGTCTACCATCCTCTCCAGCATCGGCCCTACGGCCGGTCCGGCCGGCTTCGCCGCGCCCTGAGACCGAGGGGGAAGCGCGCGGTCGGTGTGGAGCTCGATGGCCCATTCACCCGCCGGGGGCCCCCCGTCGGGGCCGCAAAGCGCCGCGCCGATCGCGGAGCCCCGGGCCGTCCGCACGTTTCCCGCCCGGTCTGCAGGCGTCACGGAGACGCCGATCCAGACCGCGCCCCCGGCCAGGTCCACGCCCTCCGGGCCGGACCCTTCCTCAAACTGGTCGTCGGGTCAGCCGAGGCCGGCCCTGATCGCCATGGTCGTCCCACCCGCCGAGCGGGCGTCTCCAAGAGCCTAAAGCACGAGCAGCGCGAGCGTGAGGACTGCGGGCACGCCTCCGCCCACGGCCGCCTCCGCCTTCCGGTGACTGCGGCGCTCCTCTGCCGCGCGCTCCGCGCACGTCGAGAAGGCCTCGAGGGCCCCGAGCTCATCATCCGAGAGCGAGGCGTCCCGGCCCTCGTCCCTGGCTGCTCGGAGCTCCTTCATCGCCCGTCCCAGAGGATCGACCGCCCTCGCGAGGGCCCTCATGCACTGGCCGATCGCGCGCGCCGCCATGCGGTCCCGGTCTCTCGGCGCCGGCGACGCCGCCTTGACGAGCGTGCCCCGGATCTCGACCAGGGACTCGTCCGCGAGGTGCAGGAACTTCGCCGCCTGTGCCTTGGCCACCTTGGCCCGCGCCTGGGCGGGCCGGGGGGCGGGAGGGGGCCCCATGCGGACGCCCCCCCTCGGCGCCTGGGGCGTGGCCGGCGGCACCGGCCCCGGCTGGGGCGGCTCGTCCGAGACGGGTGCCGGCGGCAGGGTTGGCGTCTGGCCTAGGCCGCGCACGAGAAGCCAGGGGATCGACGCGCCCCCGATGGACGGCTTGGACGCCCCCGGATGAACCGGGCCTCGGTAGGGCGTTAGCCCTGCCGCCTCGAGCCTCGATTCCTCGGTCGGCGCCAGCCCCTGGGCATTCCAGGCCGGAATGGCCTCGCCTCCCTGGCCTCCCCGGAGGGACGCGCCGGGACGAGCGGCTGCCGGAGAGGATGGCAGCGCCACAGCGCCGTTTCCGTCGCCCTCGTCCGCCGACGGCGGAAGGGGCGGCGGGGGGGATCCTCCCCCTCAGCCCATCTGGTTCTTCCTCAGAGGCACCATCGGGTTCCTTTCCAGTTCAGGCCAGGGCCACGACGATCATTACAGCGGAGCTCGCGATCGAGAACCCCGCGCCGAGCGCCCCGAGCACGTCCCTTCCGGGGGCTGCGGCGAGCTCGGCCTCCCGCACCTCTGCCCTCCGGCAAGCCTCCGCCTGAAGGTCCCGCATCCGGGAGAGCGACGCCATGGACGTCGGTCCCGAAAGGAGAAGTCGCGACTCGACCGCAAGGGGCTCGATCCCCGCCATGAAGGCAGTCCTCGGGCTCCGCTCTGCCCACAGGACGAGCGAACGCGCCCCCGACAGGACCGACCCGGACCAGCCGGGCGGGGTGCCCGAGGAGCGTAGCCGGGCGAGGGCCCAGGGCGGCATGCCTACCTCGGGAGGCGGAAGCGGTTGAGCGCCTTCCGGCGCTTCTCGCAGCCCCCGCAGTCGTCCTTCTTGACCCCGACCGCCCGAATCGCCGCCTTCGCCGCGTCCCCGAGCCCGAGCCCGCGCAGGGCCCTCAGCTTGGACGTGAGAAGCGACACCATCATGCCCATGGATCGGCCCTCCTAGGGGCCGGCCGGGACGCGCCGCGGCGCGCCGCCGCGTCCTCCGGCCCGCGCCGCGCCTACCGGCGCTTCTTCGGACAGCAGAGCATCCGGCGGCGCTTGCCCCTGCCGACCTTCCGGCAGTTCATGCCCTTCCGGCGTCCCTTCGTGAACCTGCAGCGCGCCATTGGGTCTCCCTTCTGCCATTCCGTTCATGCCTAAAATTTCCTTCCCTACCCCGTTCCCCGGGCCCGCGATGCCTTTTTCCAGGAGCCCCGCCTGCCGGGGGCCCATGGGCGCGCCCAGCGCCGCCACCACGTCGTCGATCTTCCGTTCGAAACGCGGAAGGATGCCGTTCTTCCCGTCGATCAGCCTCTCCGCCAGGCGCTCCACCTCAAGGATCGCAGACTTGACGACGTCATCCTTCGCGTAGCGGTCGGCCACCGTCTTCAGGGTGGAGACGACCTTGCCCAGGTCGTCGAGGATGGGGACCGCCTCGTCCTTGACCTCCTTCAGGTCCGAGATCATGCCCTGCTGGGCCATCGAAGCGTGCCAGTTCATGTAGAACATGACCAGCATGATCCGGATCGAGGTGGCAAAGGCCGGCATCGTGAAGCCGCACGCGGCCAGGATGATCGCGCAGTGGAAGACCCAGTCCTTGCTCTCGCTCCACGATGCGTAGATCCAGGCAGCGATGGCCGCTGCGACGACGCCGACCGCGAAGGCGATCCACATGAAGCGCAGGATCTCGGCCCGGGCCTCTGGGCTCACCCATTGCCGCCAGTTTAGGACGGCCCCTTCCCGGCAGGAAGCCGGGCCGGGGGACGGCCCGTCGGACCCCATCATTCCGGTCACGGGGCGAGCCTCCCGAGGAGTCTCGCCTCAAGTGCGCCCAGGAGCGTGCCCGCCACGGCCTTGAGAATCGTGCCCAGAACTTCCCCGAACCCTCCCGCCGCATCCCTCGCCATGACGAGGGCCTCGTCCTTCACGTGGGCCCAGAGGTCCTCGAGGTTGTCCCGGTGGACCTGCCGGATCTCGTCCGTGTCGCCGTTTGCCGAAAGCCAGGCGTCCTTCGCCATATCGTCCAGCTTCCGCTCGGCGAACTCGCGGGCCTCCTTGCGGTCCCAGAGCGCCCCCAGGGCGCTCTTCACGCGGGGAGCCAGGGAATTCCGGAGCGTGTCCCAGGTGGCGCTCATTTCGACGACTCCTTCAGGTCGCGAACCGCGCGGTCCATCCGGTCGACCGTCTCGATACGCTTGGCCCGGCTGTCAGCGTCGTTCGCGAGGGCGGGGTCCTTCGCGATGTACTCGCGCTGGCGAGGTCCCAGAACATCCCAGAGCGTCGAGACGCGCTCGGCGTCGATCCTAGAGACTGCGGCCGAGCAGGCGCCGAGCGCGATCAGGACGAGGACAAGCAGTGGAAGAACGAGGACGCGGATGGCCTTTCGCATGCCAAATCTCCCTCCGCGCGGATCGCGCGGCTTTGGATAGAATAACACTCCGAAGTCGCTGCCACAATAAGGATCGGCTATCTGGCGTCGCCCCCGCCGCCGGTACTAGGAGGCTTCTCATCGGCGGGAGGTTCCACGCCTCCGGGAATGATTGTACCCAGTTTTCCCTTGACGATATTCCAGATTTTGTCGTGAAAAGCCGCAGCAAGCACCGCTACGAAGAGGAGCGTCACCAAGTGGAACGTCCAGGTCCTGAACGTGTGTCCACCATAGATGTCCGGCAGGACGCATTTCGCGGCCGATCCGAGCAGGAAGGCGAGCAGGATGGTCAGGACAGGGGCCTTCGGCTTCGCCCAATCCTTCGCGATCCACTTCGTGAGCTCGACGATCATGGAGACGCCGAGCGCGATTCCCAGGTAGCTGGCCAGAAACTGGAGGACCAGATCCTTGATCGCGTCCTTCTCCTCGACCGCCACAATCCATGAGAGCATGGTTCTCCTCCTCGTCAGGCTACCGACTTTTGCAGAGCCGGATGATGTCGCTGTCCTCCGGGACGCCGAGCCGCTTGCAGACGGTCTTGGTGACCGGTTCGAGTTGAGCTTTGATCAGGCGGACCGCCTCCTCAAGCCTATCCTTCTCCTCATCGGAAAGGCCGCCGTTCTGGATCTTCTCGTAGAGTTCGACCAGACGCTGCTTCAGGGCGTTCTGGTTGCTCAGGATCTCCTCGCGCATCTTCTTCTCGGAGACCATAGGTCACCTCTTGCTCCTGTTGACCTCGTTGACGAAGCTGACCAGTTTCAGTTGTTCACGGCTCGCATCCAGCCACTCCCGGAGGATCTTCTCCTTGCCCTTTGCCTGCTTCACGCCCCAGATCGCCGTCGCGGCGAGTGCTCCGGCCAGCGTCGTGATGATCGTCCAGCACGTTGTGTCCATCGCCCCTTCCTGTTGCAAAGACGTTCAAGACAGCACCCCGTCACGTCCTGCAACCCCGGTCGCGCGAAACTACCCGACGTACCATCCGTCGGCGCCCTTCTCCGCCCCCAGCCTGGCCTTCTCGGCGTCGAGTGCCGTCAGGGTGGGAGCGAGGAGCGCCTGGGCGACGGCCTTCCGGTTGTTCTCGTCGGCCGTCTGGACGGTCTGGCAGTGGAGCTTCCGGGCCGCCCACTGGTCCTTCTCCGCCTGAGAGACCTGTGGAAGCGCGATCATCGCGTCGGCTTCCGCGATGAACTCATCGAACGATGAAAGGTTCTGGTCAGCCGACCGGATTTTCCCCTCGCAGTCCGTCGCGCGCTTGTCGAGCCGCTCGAGGGTCGCGGCATCGGCCGTGGAGAGCTTCGTCTTCGTCGCCATGAATTCGTTCCTCCTAGTCCTTCTTTTTGTCCACGGGCACGATGGGGGCGGTGGCCATCGCCTCAAGGGACGGCATGCCGGGCGTCTTCGTGATCTCGACCCGACCGACGCCCGGGATGAGCCTCATCTCGGAAGAGGCCTTCTTCGGCGGCTCCCAGCCTTCCGGTCGGACGATGACGTAGACCTTGGAGCCGTCCACGACCACGTCCTCTTTGTTGCCCACGATCTTGAGGCGCGCATTCTGCTCGTCGCGCTGCTGCATCGCGATCTGCATCTCGCGCTGAACGTCCCGGATCCGGGACTGGGCCAGCTCGGTCTCGACCTTCGCGGCGCGGAGCTCCGCCTGATGCTGGTTCAACTTGAACTGGAGGAGCGTGATCGCGGTCCCGACGTTCAGAAACTCCTCCTTCTCGGTCCCGGTCAACTCCCGGTAACCGTCCGGCACCGTCGGCGTGATCTCCGTCATGTTCCAGACCTCCAAATCAAAGTTTGAGCTCCACAGGTCCTTCGATCTTGGGCGCTGCCGGGGCCGCATCGCGGAGGCCGTGCGCGTTCAGAGCCTTCGCGAGCTTGTCGTCGAGTTCGCCCTTCACGGATCTCGCCACTTCGAGCCCGTACGCTTGCGGCTCCTGGCCTTCGTAGGGCAGACGCCGCTCCGCCTCGGAGAAGACAGACGCCTGCTCGTAGCCCACCGCGGGCTTCCCGTTCTCCATGAGGCTGACGCGTTTCCGGTAGGTCGCCGGCGAACCGTCCGTATGAAGCGCGGTCGCCTGGATGCGGACGATGGCGGTCCCGGGATAGGAATCCGCGTCGAACCTCGTCATCTCGTATCTGGCTTTCATGGTTGCTCCAACGAATTATAGCCCGGCGCGCGGCCACCTCCAAGGATCATCATGCGGCATTTGTGATCTGGACGAGCTGCCCGCTGCTTCCAGAGGTCCCGTTCAGCCCCGGAGCATTCCCGGTCCCTGCGGCCCCGCCCGCGACCGAGAAGGTGACCGACCCGAAATCGTCCCCTCCGGAAACGGCGACGATGAACCCGCCCCCGCCGCCCCCGCCGCCCCCGCCGTTGCCCAACGGGCTCCCCCCGTCTCCGCCCTTCGCTTCCACCACCCCGGAGCCCGCCCAAGCGTGCGCGGCCACGATGACACCGCCGCCCCCGCCCGCGCCCGAGCCCGAGCCGAAGCCAGCGCCTTCCCCGCCGCCCCCACCCCCGGCTCCCGGAGCGACGGCAACATTCTCGAATGCACCGGCCGCAGGGCCCTGTAAACGACGGCCCGTCATTCCCCCAGGGATGTTCCGCAGGACCCCGGTCCCGCCTTCGTTCGCGGCGATAGCGGTGACGGTCCCGCCAAGCGATCCGTTGGAAACGGAAGCATTCCCGCCGTTCCCACCCCCGCCCCCTACGCCCTTGTTGGCTTGGTTGGTTCCGGCCGTGGAGGGGTTGCCGCCGTTGCCCCCGATGGTGCCTCCGGCCAGCGTCCCGGCCGGGGCTCCCGCCTGTCCCGCGCTTCCGGCGATCCCGTTCACCCCGTTGTTCCGGATGGTCCCGTTGTTCGTTAAGGTCCCCTTCACGAACAGCCGGTACCCGGCGGTCTCGAGGACCACGCCGCCCGGGATGGTCAGGTCGTCGTAGTAGGCGTCGGCAGTGAGCGTGGTGTTTCCGATCGTGCCCGTGCCAGTGCTACCGTCCCCGAAGAGCAGGGACGTCGATCCCCCGCCGCCGCCTGCTGGACTGGTGGAGAATTGGTCCATTAAGAGACCTTGATTCCTAATTTGGCTGGGTTGACTCGTTCTTCGAATTGTCCGATAATAAACGAGGCCGATACCCGCAGACACGGGCGTCGGCCTCTGGCCACAACCTGCGCTATGGAGGGCGCATGGCTATGGATCAACCGATCATACCGTTCCAGTTTCGCAACCGCAAAAGATGTATCTATTGCGCGTCTTGGAAAAGGCGTTGTGCGTTTCGTCTTTCTGGAAAATCCAAGGATGGCCTGTCCGCAATATGTATATCTTGCTCCAACGGATACATCCGTAGGAAAAAACGCAGACGGTCGCTTATTCTCAGGATATGCAAACGGTGTGGGATCGCGCGACCGCTTCATATGTACACACTGGACAACAGCCGCCAAGACAAGCTCAAGACATGGTGTTGCGAATGCTGTCGTGTGTACATCAGGAATAGGAGAAGGAAAAACCCGAACTTCTACAGAAAGTCTTCTAGAGCAAGCAAGAAAAGAATTCGTCTGCTGGCGCTGACTCATTACGGTGGAGATCCTCCCCAATGTGCATGTTGTGGAGAGTCGGCCTACGAATTCCTTGCTCTCGACCACAAAAAGGGGGGAGGAGAGAAGCATCGGAAGAAGACTTCTTATCGTGGATTCGAAATGGCCGTTTGGTTGAGAAGGGCCGGATGGCCGAAAGGCTTTCGTGTGCTGTGCCACAACTGCAATATGGCCATTGGCTTCTATGGACGTTGTCCACATCAGGGCAAGAAGTATGTTACACATACTCCTCCCACTCAAAATTCCAAGCGATCGTCGGCGCGGCAGCCCCGGCAGAGTCGAAGACGTAGACGAGGATCGTGCCGACCCCGGAGAGGATCATCTCGTCCTTGAACTCAAGGACCAGCTTGGCACCGACCCCACCCGCGAACCCCTCGTTGTAGATGATCCGCTCGTCCGCGTCCGCGGCCGTCGCGGTCGGGTTCTCGAGGAAGCTTGTGATGCCGCTGGCAGCAGCCGAGCCTTCGTTCGGATTCTGAGGCACGACCGCCGTGCCGCCGGCCGAGAAGCGGTCATCCGGATCCAGCATCACGACGACGCGGATCCCGGCTGGAGTTGCCGCGAAGGAAGTGATCGAGATGGACCGGACGACTTCCGTCTCGGTCGCTCCCGCCGCTTGTCGCAACATGAGCGTCGGGGTCGTCGCGACGAAAGCAGCCTGGGCGGTGAGAGTGGCTCCGGCGGTCTGGGAGGTCGCGATGAAGCGGCGCTCGCGAATGGAAGAAACGTATCCACTCTCCCTCGTCTCATATATCAGCGCAGCGTCCACACCGCCAGTCACTTCTCGGAGTCCGCCTTGGATGACCCATCCACCGGATGACGCATCGAGAAGAGCGTTACGCGAATTTACCAGCAAGCCTATCAGCGTCGTGGCAAAGTCACCGTCTGCGTCAGCATTCCGCGCCTCCACCGACCTGACCACGGCGGCGCCGGTTGTGTCGACGCCGAATAGAGACGAAGCAACGCGCGTCCACACTTGCGAGCCGGTCGATTCACCCGTCAGACTGCTTACGGCATCCCCTGATATGCGTGTCCAGACGCTTGATGTGGGGGTTTGGAAAACTGCGTTTCTAGCATTCGTGAGAAGTCCGATCAGAGCGGCGTCTGCGTCCCCATCTACGCCATAGTCCCTCGCTTCTACGGGTCGCGCAACGGCGGCGCCCGTCGTGTCTCTGCCGACGCAGTACGAAGCGGTCCAGAGTGCGAATACCGCAGTATCTGTGGTTCCGGATATTCCGGACGGAAGATCGGCGTAAAGCCGGTTAACCGTCGCCCCTCCAGACGCACCTGTCACGGTTGCGAGCCTGGCGTTTACGATAAGACCGATGAGGGTGGATCCGGCATCCCCGTCAGCATCCCAGTTCCTGGCTGCGACTGCGCTCCACGTCGCCCCGTCATCGCCGCGGAGGACGGAATCAGTCAGAAGGCGGTACACAGTGTACGACTGCGCGGCGACGGCGTTGCGAGCCTGAACAGGAATGTTTTGTGAGCCCGCGACCGCGTCGGAGTCCCATCCGACCACCCGAGCATCCACAAGCAGACCCACGATGCTCTCGGAGATCGCGACATTTCCCGCGCGGGCCGGGATTGCGCTGTACGTCACCCCGTCGTCGCCGCGCACCACTCCGTCAACAAGCAGCCGCTGGTCCGTGTAGGCCTGCGCGGCGAGCGCGGCGCGGGAGGCGATGGGGACGTTGCGGAAGCCCGCGGCTGCGGAAGCGTCTTCCCCGGACATTGCGGCGCGCACGATGACGCCGACGATGTTCTCGTTGAGCGCGCCGGTTCCGAAGACGCCCTCGTCCGTCGGGACGCCGCCGACCCGGGACCCGCGTAAAGACATTTAGCCGGTCTCCATCATGATGACGGCGCTCGCCGTGACTGCGGGAGCTCCGGTGTTTGTGAGTTCGACCCTGATCTGGTCACCCGCCGCAAGCAGCATCTCGGGCGGGAATTCGAAGAAATACCCCTGTGCAGCGACGGACGCGGCCGGCAGGATGTTCACGCTCTCGATCAGGACATCGAAAGCAGCTCCGGATGCGCTGTCAAGCGTGATCGTGACGGTCTGTAGCGCCGGGAGGACGGCTGAGAACGAGATCGAGACCCAGCGCGCCTTCTTCGCGACCGCCGGGGTCGAAGTCAGCGCAAGTGGCGCCAAGGCGAGGTTCTGGGATCCGGTCGTCGGCGTCGGCGTGCCAATGGGCGCGGCCGTGACGTCGATGTCTCCGCTCACGACCTCGACGCGCTTGAACGAGAAGATGGGAATGAGCCGGACGCCGTGCTGAAGGAAACTCTCCTTCGAGGCCCCGTTCACGAGGCGGATCCGGATGTAGTCGGCCCGCACTTCGTGGTCGAGGGTGACGCGCTGGCGCGCGCCGGAGGCGGCGCTCGCGATCGACTCGAGCGTGGTCCACTCTCCCGCTACCTGGCGACCGGCCTTGCGGATCGCGCTCGCCCCTTGGATCTCGATCGTGAAGGCGACGTCCGAGAGGATGAGGCCGACGACGGCGTTGTAGCCCTGCGCACGGACGGCGTTCGAGGTCACGGTCTCCGACGCGCCGACCAGGCCGGACACGTGGAGCGCGAGGGCGAGGGCTTCGCCGCGCTGGCGGGACTGGACGGCCATGCCGAGGGTTCCCTCGCTCATGCCGCGCTCCTTCCGAGGCGTCCCGCGGGCCCCGCCGCCGTGCCCGACATGCGCCCTGAGGCCATGGAGGCCTGGATGAGGGGCGGGACGACGAATGCGGCCACCACCACGGCCACGCCGATCCCGACCACGAGGCCGATGTGCTCCCGGATCCACTTGATGAGGTCGAAGGTGAGTTGGGGCACCTCGATCGCGGCCAAGCCGACGCGCTTCAGGATGTCGGCGAGTTGTGCCGAGACGTCCATAAGGACCTGGGTCGCGCCCTTGATGAGGCGCTCGATGTACTGCAGGACCTCCGGGCGCAGCGCCCGCGAGAACTCCTCGGCCGTGTCGATCGTCTTCAGGGCCTGGTCCATCTCCATAGAGAGCAGGCGGTCCTGCTCGTCCGTGAAGTACGGGTGGTACTGCTGCGCGAACGCCTGCCCGACCGAGAGTAGCCGGAAGGCCACCAGGCGCGTCGCCTCCCAGACCTCGGCTGGGTTGGGCACGATGCCCAGCGTCGCACCGACCTCTTGGAGCCAGAGCCGGAAGAGCGACTCCCCGGTTTCCTGTGCGAGACGGCTCTGCCGGGCGACCAGCCTCGTGACCTCCCGGCCGTAGCGGGCGATCCAAGCGTCGATCACGCTGCGGATCTCCTGGAGCTCGGTCGGGGTCGCGCTCTCGGGAGGGCGCTCCTGACCGAGCTCGATCACCTCGTCGACGCCCAGCAGGGCGGCGCGGCTCATCGGCCGTTCCTTCCCGCCGCGCGCGCTGCCGCCTGCCTGCGCAGGCCGAGGACGGGGTCTCCTTCCTCGACGGGGACGAGCCACTGGAACCCGGTGAGGCCGATCCAGGCCTCGGAGTGCTGATCCTCGTTGAAGATGTCGATCACGAGGCATCCCGTGGGCGGCACCATGAGGACCTGGGGCGGCGTGTACTGCCCCGGCGCCTCGGAGGCCTGTGACGTGATCTGGCAGAAGTCGATGAAGGCGGTGTTCGAGCCGCACTGGAGGCTGTAGCGGAGGACGAGGCTCTCGGCGGCCGTCAGGTTGAGCGGCCGGGCGAAGAGGTCGCGGATGTAGAGCCAGCAGGTCCTGGGGGCGCAGAATCGGACGTTGCAGTCCATCTGGCCGGGCGGATCCGTGGCCAGTTTCGCGGGAACAAGGAGTGTCTTGAGCGGCCGATGCGCCTCCTGGAGGGGCGACGGGAAGTAGGCCTCCCGGGGTAGCGTGAAGCCGAGCGCTGCCAGGACCTGCGGAAGGCCCGCTGCGCCGGCGATCTTCCGGAGGACCTTGTCGGTCTTGTTCTTGCCGTCCCGGAAGTAGTCCGAGAGCGTGACGACGAAAAGCCCGTCCGCACTCGCTTGGGAGAGCCCCAAGCCTTCGCGCGGCGGCGCCTCGATGGCGCGCGGCGATTGCCCCTGGATGGACGACCGACCTTCGGCCACGGAGACCTCCTTCGGGCCCTACCCACGGGGGGCAGGGGAAGGGATGGAGCGCCCGGGCGCCCAGTTCCTCGGGCGCTCCTCCCCCTGGAATGGCCTTGCTTGATCCCGGCCTAGGCCGCCGGCATCGCCGGCGCAAGCGGCTGGAGATCCACGGCTCCCAGCGGCCGGATGCACTCGAGGCTCGGCACGAGCTGCAGGGTCCCGAAGGTGCCGACGAACCGGATCGTGTCGCCCACGGCGAAGGGCGTCGAGTCCAGGTTGTCGATGTTGATCCGGAGCGTCTGGTCGCGCTGGTTGAACGTGTACCAGCAGTTGCAGCCGAGGTCGTCGAGCGACTTGGCGCCCATGTTGACGATCTCCCGGAACGTGGCCTGCGTCGCGCCGACCGCGCCCTGGGCGGCGATCGCGTCGACGGGGTACTTGTTCCAGTAGTGCTGCATCATGTTCTTGATGATGCGGCACCGCTCGTTCGAGTTCCAGACCTCCTCGAGGCAGGAGTCGTTCACCGCCACCGCCTGCGGGAGCGTCAGCAGGTTCTCGGCCGACACGCCGTAGCAGTAGAGGACGGTGACGGAGCACTTGTCGGCGTAGCCGGCTCCGTTCGCCTCGTTGAAGAAGCGGTCGTTCTCCGACAGGCCGCACTCCTGGTCCGGGTCCCCCGTGGTCAGCCGCAGGTCGCTCACGATGTCGCCCTGGGCGACTTCGTTCGTGGCCGGCGTGTCGTAGCTGTCCACGACGGTCAACTCGGCGGTCTTCGCCTGGATGATCGTCGAGCAGAACGCGTACGCCGTGAGCTGCGCGCCCGCGCAGTCCTTGTAGGTGAACGCCGACCCCGGCAGGATGCCGCCCGGCATCTTCTGCATCATCGTCTTGCCTCCTTCATCGGCCGGGGAAGCCCCCGGAACCGTCACTCTCAAACCGAACGAACCAGGTCACCGCGTCTCCCCACCCTCTCGCACCACACTCCATGAACCGCGTGCGCCCGCGGCGGGGCGGCCCTCCCTGAAGGACCCGATCGGTCCCTCCCCCGGAAGGAGGCGCCGCCGCCGCCCGGCGCGAAAGCCGAAGGTTTTGGTTACGCCGCCGCTCGGGCCCGGAGGCCCATCGGCACGGCGCCCTGCCCGGTCGCACCCTCGCCCTCCAGCTTGCGCCGCAGCGCGCGGAGTTCGTTCAGGGTCTCCTGGGACGCGACGCCCAGCCCGTTGCCGGCGCCCGCCAGGGAGGTCTCGCCCAGGGCCATGTCCATGATGGCCGAGACGCCCGCGTCGATCAGGCCGGGGAACTGCCCGACCATGAACCCGAGCGTGAAGTCCGTCTTGAGCGCGATGTGGCCGATCACGCCGGCCCCGGCCAGGAGCACGCGCGCGAGCAGCGGGTTCGCGTTGATCCCGACCGCCGGGCTCTCGAGGAGGCGCCCCACGGCGCTGTTCACCCCGACGCCCACGACGGTGCCCAGGATCACGGGCACCGGCTTCACCTGCTTGGGGATGATGGCGCCCAGGAAGCTCTCGTGGCCGAACCGGCCGGCGAGCTCCTCGCGCCTGATGTTGCCGAAGCCCGGCCGGCCGAAGCCGGCGCGGGAGCCCAGGCCCGCGCGCTCGCGCGCCAGCATGTTGACGGCCCGGTCCACCTGGCGCCCCAGGCCGCCGCCCTTCCTCGATGCCATCTTCCGTCCTCCTTCAAAAGATCCCATTTCGATCACCTCGTCGGCCATGGTTCTCCTTCCCCCTCCGTCATGCGAAAAGGGCCGCCCCGCCCGTGAGCACCACCGGAACCCCGATCCCGACGAGCGCCGTTCCCCAACTCGCATCCGGCGGTGCCGAGGTGGCCCCGCCCGGGAGTGGCGCGTTCCTCTCGAGCATAGACCGCACGTCTTCCTCCCGGCCCTTCTCCTTGCCCCAGGAGGTCAGCTTCCCGATCGCGGCCTCGGAGACCTTCTTCTGCTGGTCGGAAGAGAGTTTCGAGAAGCTGCCCAAGACGTTCGCGAACGCCTTGAGCACCGTCTCGGGCAGGCTGAGGCCCGCGTTGAGGAGCGTCTTCCCGACGAGGAGCACTGTCCCCACCAACTCGCCCACGATCGGTATTTTCCCCACGAGCCCCGCGATTCCGTCGATCACGAACGAGGCGGCGTCGCCGATCACGCCGAGCGGCGCACCGATGATCGTCCCGAGCCCCGAGATCCCGTCCGAGAGGAGGCCCATGAGGCCCCCGGCCAGGTCGAAGCCGCTCGCGGGTCCGGGGATCACCATATCGGTTGCCTGCGCGAGCGCCGGTCCGCGCCCGAGCTCGAGGACGTCGAAGCCGCCGCGTCCGGGGCGGACCGACTCCGCCAACGCCGCGCCTCCCGGCGCGCCGCCTTCCCAGACCAACTCGGGGACGCCCATATCAGTTCTCGAAGATCTCCTGGTGCGCGTACGCCCGGAAGGGCGCGTGCTGTCCGAGGTCGTATTTCGTCTCGGTGATGTCCATGTCGAGCCACTGGCCCTCTGGGCCCACGCCCGACAGGCCATCGGGCGGGACGTAGGCCTGGCTCCAGGCGTGCCAGAGGCTCTTGCCTGCGCCCCCGTAGCGGAAACGGGGCAGTATTCCCACGGCACCCGCGAGGCTCGCCGTGAGCACGGCCGCTTCTTCACAGTCTCCGAGGGCCTTTGGCAGAGGGCCGTTCATCTCGCGGCCGTCCATCCGGACCACGCCGTTTTTCGCGTGCCCGTAGATCGGCGCCAGGATCCTGGCAAGCATCGCCCTCGGGGCCTGCGCCTGCCGGATCATCCGCCGGGCCGACTGCATGTACTCCTTGTTGACGGGGTCGCTCACGTAGTGGAAGTGCGCTTTCGACCACGCGAAGATCGCGCCGAGCTCCGAGATCTTGTTCTTGGGCTCCGACGCCAGGAGGATCATCCTGGCAGCATCGACGACGACCGGGTCCCCGACCGCCTCCTGGACGGAGCGGACCATGCGGCCCATCTCGAACCGGATGCCCTCCATCGTGTCGGGCACCGAGGTCCGGATGATCTCGCCCTCCCTCGGCCCGGGCGCGTCGACGGCGACGCCCAGGCGGGTACGGGGCATGACGAAGGGCATCATTTCGAGCCGCCCTCCATGGCAGGCGTGGCCGCGCTCCCGTTGGCGGACGCGGCCTCCGCAGCCGGGACTGCCATGGCCGCCCCCGCCCCCGCTGCCTTCCTCGGTACGATGTTCCGGTCGACGTGGTCCTTCTCCACCCGTTGCGCAACGAGGTCGATCACCGCGTCGAAGAACGCCAAGGCCTCTGGGGCCTCGAAGAGCGGCAGCCTGTCCGGATCAACCTTGTCCCGGATCTCCGCCAGGAACTCGGGCCATGTCAGGCCCGCCATGTAGTTGTAGAAGAGCTCGACCCGGCGGTCCTCGAGCATGTAGCCGCAGAGTTGGTTCGCGAAGAGATAAGGCGTCCGCTTCATCCGCAGGTGACCCGACCAGATCGAGAGGAGGTCCCGGAAGAAGGGGGTGCCGTAGACCTGCTGCGCGATGCCGTTCATGCCGTCCCCCTTCGGGTCCTCTTTCGCCTCGGCCTTGGGCTCCCCGCCGGTGGCCGCGCCCTCGGCCCCCGCCGGGCGGGCGCCCGGAGCGGCGGGTCCGCGTCCGCCCAGGAAGCTGCCGAGGTCTATCCCGCCCTGCCGCATGAAGGCGGCGGCGAGTTGCTGCGCGTTCTCGGGGCCGAGCGCGGCGATCACCTTCTCGAGCTTCTTGAGTTGGAGGATCTCGTTCGCCTTCGTCTCGACCTTCGCGAGCGCGTTCTGGATCAGGCCGACGATCATCTCGGTCGCCTTGTCCGATCCGGCGCCCGGCAGGCTCTGCCTCTGGAGCTCGAAGAGTTGCTGCTGGTGCTCCTTGAGTTGCGCGAGCTCCCGCGTGTCGCGCGTGCGGTCGCTGTCGAGCCGGTCGCGCTCGATCTTCGCCAACTCCCGCTGGTGGGCGAGGTTCTTGTCGAGTTCATCCTTCATGGCCACCTGGAGGCCCTGGACGGACTCGTTCGTCTCCTGGATCACCTTCTCGAGACGCGCCTCCCGGTCCTTCTCGTTCTTCTGGAGGAAGTCCCGGTACTCGCGGTCGCGCTTCTCAGTCGCGGCCACCTCAGCCCGGATACGTTCCATTTCGCGCGTGTGGGCCCCTTCCCTCTCCTTCTCCATCTGGTTCCACCGCTCGCGCTCCTCGGCGCGGCGGGCGTTCTCGCGGTCTCGCTCGGCGATGCGTTCGGCGGCGTCCCTTGCGGACTGCTCCTTCACGAACCGCTCGAGGGCGTCCTGCCCGGGCGCGCTCTTCCCGCCCATGGCGACCTCGAGGGCACGATCAATGACTTTGGCTTCCGCAGCCGTTGCGCCAGGCCGGTCGGCCTCGGCGATGTCCTTCAGGGTCTTGAAGGTCTGGACCACGTCGCCCAGGTGTCCCGCCGACCCGCTCTCGGGCGCCCGATGCGTCGCCCTCTCCGCCTCCTCGTCCCGGGGGACGAGACGTGGCAGCACGGCCGGGTTCCGCGGGGCGCGTGGGTCGCCGTAGCTTTTCGCGATCGAGATCCTCGACGTGGCGATCTTCGTGCCGTTCACGTACTTCACGAGGTCGTAGGTGCCCCAGCCGTACTTGCGGCCGAGTTGGTCGGGTGTGAGGCCGTCCTCCTCGACGCCGAGGAAGCCGTCGTTCGCGGGGGCGATGCGGGTGACGTGCACCTCTACCCTGGACTGCCCGAACCCGAGCCCGCCGCCCTTCCCGTCCCCAGACCAGTTGAAGCCGTCGTCCGTGGCACCCACGCCCAACTTCAGCCTGTCGTCGGCGTCCGCTTGCGCCCTTGCCGCACGCTTCAGGGGGTCGGGGGACATCTTGGGCGCGCCGGGCTCGGCCGCCATCTTGCGGCGGTAGAGTGTCCAGAGACCACCCACCTGCATGGCGTTGATCTTGAGCTTGCGCTGGGCCAGGGTGTCGACGATCTCGCTGGCCTTCGTGACGCCCTGCCTGAAGAGCGCGTCGACCGCCTCGCGGATGGCGGGCGTGAGCTCCGATGCCATGGGGCCTCCGCACGGATCGAGATCCGCACGGGTCCTTTCAACGGCTAAGCCGCCCGGGGGAGGGATAGGCTCGATCTACAGGAAGAAGGTACGCCGCAGTCGGTCCACTGTCAAGAAGAAACGGCGGGCAACTACGCCGTGACGCCCACGCCCTGGGACGCGCCGGCCGCATCCAGGCCCTCGGCGAAGACGCGCATCAGGGCCTTGTCCCCAAGGTAGAGCCGTGCATCGTCCAGGATCGAAGTCTGATCGAGAACCGCCCGGAACGCGCGCTCCACGGAGATGGTGTCCAGTCCATCGCGTGCGGCGCTCCGTAGGGCCACGTCCACGGCGCGGGCCAACCCTGGCGCATCGTCCTCTGGGGCGTGGCCGGCCAGCTTCCCTTCCGAGCGTTGCGCTGCCGGATCGTACATGAGCTCGGCATCCGGCCACGCGCCGGGGAGGCCCCTCCAGACTCGCCCATTGTAGGATACGTAGGCGATCATGCGACCGTCCTCGTAGACCGGGAACTCCGCGCCCATCTCGGAGGCGCCGGCGCCGGAGCGGTCGCGGACCGCCTCTACGAGCCGGGAGGCCTCCACCATGCCATGGACGGGGTACCGGCGCCCCATGATCTCGACCAGGTACTCGGGTGCCAGAACCAGCCCGCGCTTTCGCTTCTCGGCCATCTTCCTTCAGGCGTCGCGCCCGTGTTCCGCGCGTTCCCCTTGGAAATTCCTGCGGGCGTGCGCTACGACCTCATCGAACTCCACGCCCTTCGCGTCCGCCAGGTGCATGAGGTCCGCAAGGAGGTCCGACAACTTGGTTTCGAACTCCTCGTCCCGGTTTCCCACTTTGCGCGAGTGGAAGGCCAGAGATTCCTCCGCGAACCTGCGGGCCTTCGCCGGATGGGCCATCTTTCAACTCCCTTCTGGCCGGAACGCGCCGCCACTGGCGGACGGTCCCTGGATCGAGTTCGTTCAGGCCGTTGCCGAGGATGGAGGAGCTGCGGGGCTCCCGTCGTCGGCGGTCTCCACCACCGATGCGACATTGCCGACAGGGGGCACCGGATCCTGCGTCCCTTCTGACATCTGCGAGGATCCAGGCGCGCCACCTGTGGGAGCCTTCTCCCCGGACGTCTCCTTCGCGCGCGCATCCACCAAAGCAGCGCGGCGCTTGCCGGGCACGAGCCGGAACCCGACGTCCTTCTTTTCCTCCTCCGGAGGAGGGGTGCCCGCCTTGCGGCGCGCAATCCTCTGGGCGCATTCGTCGCAGGTCCAGGGAGAAACCATCGTGTGGCCGGCCACCGCGCGGGTCTTGTTCAGCGTCGGCGTCTCGCGCGACTTGCCGCACCCACCTCTGCACTTGACGATCGTCATCCGATCCTCCTTCTTCAGCCCACCATGATCCAACGCACTGGGGGCGGAGTCAAGGCTTTGGTTGGACGGACTTGGCCAGTGTCGTGAGATCGTCGAGCCACGCAAGGATCTCGCTTCGCTCCTTCTCGGTCGGCGCCCGATAGCGCATGAGCGGGCCGTCCCAGACGAGTACCGAGCCATCCTTGTGGAAGCGCACCTCGCGGCCTCCAATATTCGAAACCCGGAGGATGGTGTGGAGGTCGCGAGGAGCACCGGGCCGCTCTGGCTCTCCGTTCATCGTTTCATGCCACGGCCCCGAGGAGGAGGATGACTCCAGCGCCCACCATAGCCGCCGCCCACGCCCAGGTCGACGCCCACGTCCGTTCGCCCAGTTCCCTTCGCATCGTTTCCATGGCCACTCCTTCCTGGAACGATGATCGTCTGGACCTGAGCTAAACTTGATGGGATTCAGGCTCGAGAGAGAGACACCTCAAAGACGAAGCGGGCGCGGTCACTTGGGTCGAGGGAGGACCTGCAGGACCGGCATGCCGCCAGGTGGCTGACGGCCGCCTCAAGGCGCTCGCGCGACGCGTCCGGCCCCCCGAGGCCCGAGATGTGGGCCGACGCGGAGGCCATTGCGCTCTTGCAGTGGACCTTCTCGTCTCGGATGGATGTCTCGCTCATCGGCCCGGCTCGCGACGCGTGTGTTTCCCCCTCTTCCATGCCGCCGTTCGGGAGCGGCGCCCTTCCCCGTCGTCCCTGGGTTCGGGACAACTCTCCAGGGCCATCGCCGACAGGCCCAGACGGGGACCGGATTCCTCTGGGCTTTCGTCCGTGGGGATCGTCCTCGCGTGGGCTGTCAGCGGCATGCGGAAGGAAGTCTAGCCCGCCCGGAGGCGTGTTGTCAAGGCGGAGGCTAAATTATCTTCTACGAGAATATTGCTATTCACCCGGCTAGGCGGTCCTCGTAGTCCTTAGCCATGTCGCGCGCCGCCTCAATGTCCTTGTAGTTGATTGCTCCATGCTCCAAAAGGAAGACTCCAACATGGTCGATGAAGTCCCACAGACGCTCTGGCGGTTCGATGTTGACAATTTGACCTTGTTTGGTCAGATCCAAAGCGCGATTCCGCGCCAAAATGTGGTCAAAGAAGGATTTTCTAATTCCTCTCATGTTCTCCTCTTTATCTTATTCCACAAGGATTCCTAGGGAGCCGACCCGGCCGGCATTTGACGGAACGTACGGCATCTTGGATCTCTCAGGGCTTGAGCAGCCCGGTCGCGAAGGCCGCAGCCGTGCCCACGCCCGCGAACGCAAGAACCACACCTGCTACCCGCGCGATGCCGGGCCCAGATACGAGTCCTCCGTCGGCGGGGGAGAGCGAGAATGCGCCCGACGCCCCGTCGTAGATCAGCCGGAGCCGCTGAAGGACATCCCGTCCAAGGAGAACATGAAAGCCCTGGCGACCGATCGGGCTTCCGATCATCGACCAGGGGTCAAGCGTGAAGCTCGGAGAGAGGAAGCCGAGCGATGCGGCATAGACGGGCTGCTCCGCGACGCCCGTCACGCCGGCGACGGGGGCGACCCCGGTCTGGAGGAGCCCCAGTCGTTCGGCGACCGTCCGCTCGATCGCCGTGATCGAGGCCCCGGTGTCCACCATTGCGAGCGCCCGAAACGGATCTGGGACCTGCCGGCCCTCGCCCTTCAGGCGCGCCGCCACGGACACGGGCTGCTGAATCGTGACCTGGATGATCGCGCCCTCGTCCCTGAGGGAGGCTCCTGCGGACGGCGCGGCCGCGCCCAGCAGGTTCCGGGACCTGCGCCTCGGGGCCGCCAAGGACTCCCGACCAAACGAAAACGCGCGTTCGCCGGCCGTCATAGGGTCTCCACCGGCTCCGGGTCTCGGACCTCCCGGATCAGGAACGGATTCGTGCCGAAGAGCCTAGTCGCCTCGCGGAGGGCGGAGCCATAGTCTGGATAGGCGCCGACCAGCCGATCACCCTGGATCAGGACCTGCTTGCCCAGGTGGCGCTGGACGAGAGAGGGCCAGAGCCTCCGGTATGTGGCGATCTCGACCTCAAGGGCCATGCGAGGATGATAGCGCGCCCTCCCCGGCCGCGCAAGCATCGCTCGCCATCAGGGTGCCCGCTCGCGGAGCCGGCGGATCTCGAGGTCCATGAGCGGCGTGTTTTCGATGCCTCGGCTCCTGCGGTAATGGACGACGAAGGCCTCGAGCGCGATCGCCGGCAGGTTCAAGTGTCTCGCGGCCACATCACGGATCGCGAATGCTCCAGACCTGTCGAATTCCGCCTTGGCGCATGCGGTGCAAACGTCGGCCATCCCCTCGGCCAGGCGCTTCACTGCCTCAAGGTACTTCACGAGAACCAGGGCGATCTCGGCCGCGCATCGGTCGCAGCGGCCATCGGCGTCCCTTTGGCAGGAGCACTCGAGCGGCATTTCAATCTTCTCGGCCTAAGATCTCTTTTTTGTGCGCTCGATCAGCCGTTCGGTCATGATGATCGCCGCCATGAACATCTCCACGCGCGTCGCGTCGCCCTCCTTCAAAGCCTCGTTGTAATTTTCCTCGAAGGCGTGGTAGAGCTCGGTCAGGTAGTCGCGTTGCCCGAGCATGGTCCCCACGTATTTCCGGACCGAGTCTTCCACTTGCGCCTCCCTAACATTTCCTTTGTGCCGGCCGAAGGGGCCGCGCTTGTTCTCTTCTCATCTCGCGTATCTCGCGTTGCAGAGCCAGCTTCTCTCTGAGTTGCCGCCCCAACTGGATTTCCATGACACGCACCCAGAGAGTATCGCATAAGCGGCAGCGCCTAGCATGGGAACGCATTTGCCTCGTCAACCGGCCGGACCCTCCAGGGCCATTGACGACGTAGATGCAGGTCTTGAATTCGGAGCAGGTCACGCCTCTCGCCCTAAGATCTACATGTTCCCGAGCACGATCTTGAGGGCGCGCCCCAGAACCACCGGCCAGTTCTCGATGTACCAGCCAGCACCGGCGTCGATATACATCTCGCCGGAGATCGGCCGAATCTCATCTTCTTCCGGATAGCCAAACAGGAGAGTCCGGAGGGTCCATTGCCCGGGCGTTCCATCAATGCGCAGCGTCCAGTAGCCGTGGTCCCAGATGACCGCTGCGGAGAGCGTGCTTCTTCCACGGTTGCTTACGCTCTGCACTTGGATGTCCAGTGGGATTTCGATCTTCTCGCTTTTCGCGCGTGGATTTTGCATGTCCTCTCCTTCTTACCCGCGCAACTTCACCCAGATCCTGTAGTGTTGCCCCAGGATGTCGTCAGGGGTGGAAATGATGGTCACGTCCTTCACGCCCTCCACTTCGGCATCGTCAAGATCGAAGCCTGCCTCAAATAGCGTCAGGGCGGCTTGGGCGGTGTCGCCTTGACCGACTGATGCCCAGAGTTTCCTTATGTCGAGAGCGCCCTCTGTGATCGCGCTCTCCACATCGTCGAGTTCCTCCCAGCCATCCTTCTCAAGCACCTTTAGGTCTGCCATGGCAAGTCCTCATGCGGCCAACAGGTCCGAACCCGAAAGATGAAGGACAAGCAACGTGAGGGCGGCGCCGGCGGCGCTCGACCCGGCTCCGATCGCGAGCGCGCCCCCGACCGAGTCCCGATGAGGGAAACCCGCCGCGCCGATCACGAGCCCGGAGCCCAGGACGGCGAGGGCTGGCCAGAGGACCCCGCCCTTCCGCTCACGTGGGCCGGACATCCGGCGCGAGCCACCGTCGTCCGAGAAGAGGGCCACCGCGCCCGCGCCCAACGCCGCGCCGGCAAGCCCGGCTGCGGCCCAGGTCCACCACTTGGGGCGCTCTGCGGCCGCCTCGAGGGCCACCGTGAAGCCCTCCACGCGCCGGGACGCCTGCCGGATGGTCTCCTCCTCGTCCGAGGTCAGCGGGTAGGCCCTCGCGATCGAGGAGACGGTCCGAAGGGCGTCGGCCGCTATGGACTGGAAGAGCAGGAACTCCGTCTCGGAAACCGCGCCGGCCTGTGCGAGTTGCCAGCCGCGCTCGATCGCGCCCAGGAGCCGGACAACATCAGCGCTCGCCATATGTCCTCTCCTCCTTCATCCGCTTCCTCCTCGCCTGCACTCGCCGCAATCGGAGCACATTAGCAGTTTCGGTGTCACGGGGCCACTGTGAGGTCGATCCAGACCTCGACCGGCCGGCCGAAAGCGTCCGCGAGTCCCGCGCTCCTGTAAACGAGCCTGGCACCGTCGCGCACGCCGGCGGGGATCTCCACCTCGATGCTCTCGCGTCTCGGCACCGCGCCCACGCCGCCACACTCCCTGCACGGCCGCGTGCCCCGCCCCGAGCCCATGCAGGTCCTGCACGTGGCGACGATCCGGACGAGGCCCAAACTCGCGCCCGTCCTGCCGCTACCCCCGCACGCGCCGCAGGGCCCGCCGGGCTCGCCGCCCACTCCGGCGCAGGAGGCGCAGGGGGCGTCCCATGAGACCTTGACGTCCCGCCTTGCGCCGAGCGAGGCCGAACGCCGGTCGAGCTCGAGCTGCGCGCGGCAGACGGACGTCCTGCTCGACGACGGGGCGGCCCCGAAGAGCATGTCGACGAAGCCGCCCAGGATGTCGCCCACGGCGAAAATAGGAGACACCTCCTCGACCCGGGATGTCGGCCTTGCCGGGGAGCCCGAGTTGATCCTAGTGTAGGCCTCCGAGACCTCTCTGAACCGGCGCGCGGCCGATGGATTTCCCGGGTTCCTGTCCGGATGGAGCTCGGCGGCCAGTCGGCGGTACGCGGCCCGCACCTGGTCGGCCGGCGCGCCGGGGACGACGCCCAGGACGACATAGGGGTCGGCCATCACGCGTCCCGGTTTCCGGCCTTGGAGAGGAGCCGAATCTTCCTCCGGACCTCCTCCTCCATGGCCTCGGCGAAGTCCTCGAGGGCCGTCTTGAGCTTCCCGGAGAGCTCCCTGAAGCCCTCGGCCACGGCCATCATGTCCCTTGAGGCCCCCAAACCGCCAGCCCTCTGGATCTCGAGCATGGTCCGGACCACCTCGACCTCCCTGTCCGCGCCGGCTTCTGCGGCGTCCCAGAGCCCCTCGATGATGGAGCGGAGGCCCTCCTCGGGGAAGAGCCCGGCCGTCTCCGCCCGCACCACCTCGGCCTTCCGGCGGATCTCCTCGCGCGTCGAGGACGATTGGCTATCCGCGAGCGAGAAGACGCACGGCGCGCAGAGGCCTTCGATCAGCGCTTCCTGCGCGGCGGCAGCGCCACAGCGCTTGCAGGCGGTGTCGCCCACGTCCTCGTGTTCCTCCGCCCGATTCTAGCCCGGCGCGCCCTCCGCCGCAACCAGGAAGGGACCCTTCGGTCCGACCCTCACCTCTGGCAGAAACCCGAACCGGCCAGCAAGGATCGCAAAAGCGACCGCTGCCTGAAGAGGTACGACTCCATTTCCCGCGCAGCGAAGTTGATCCGTTCGGCCCTTGTCCACCACCATGGCCAGCCCATCAAGAACGACACGAAGGCGGGGTTTAATCGCAGGGGCGAGCTGCGGGCTGTGGGAGAGGAGCGCCTCCCATCGGTCGCGCTCCCCGGGTCCCGGGGGGAAGGGTGGCACCTCTGCCCAGTCTCCACGTAGTGCGATAGGCTTGCGCCGCCGCGATGGTTCGGGATGTCCGTCCCCTTCATGTCCCGGGCGCTCGGTGTCGGCCAAGCCTGCACGCCGTTCCGCAGGCTCGACTTCCGGTCGCCCGCGCTCATCCCGGTTCTGTCCGACGATGTGGGAGTCGGCCAGTTCTCCAGCGCCGCCTGCTCCAGGCTCGTCGGTCCGTTCACTGTGTTCGAGTTCCGGTTCGGTGCCTGAGGGTTCGTCGCCGGCGTCGGCCAGTTCTGGATCTGCGCCGTCAACGAGTCGCCGCCCTTGCTTCCGGGATGCTTCCCGCACGACTCCGAGTCCTCCGAGCGAGGGGTCGACCACTTCCTCGCCGCCAGGTCCGTGAGCGACGTCCCCGCGTGCGACCTCGCCGCCTTCGTCAGGCCGTCGGCCGCGCCCGACTTCCCGGGGCGATTGCCCGAGCTCTCGCAGTCCTGCGCTGTTGGCGTCGGCCAGTTCTCGGCTTCCGAAGAGAGGTTCCCCCCGTGTCCCTTGTCGTGGGACGGCGGCCGCTGGTGCGTCCTCTGCTCGCTCGCCGAAGCCCTCGGTGTCGGCCAGCGCCTCATCGAGCAGGCCCCTGAGGCCTGCAAGGTTGGAGCAGTATCCGTCGGTGTGCCATCGGTCCTCGCCATCCGGGTCGGCCCCGTTGTCCGGGCAGGGCTCGACGGCGATTCCGAGTTCGCGGAGTTGGGCGATGATTGGGCAAGCCTCCTCATCGCCTTCGAGAATTCGTTCCCGTCCGGGCCGTTCCCCGCCTGAAATCCGTAGGGCGTCGGCCAGAACCTTGCCTCCATTTCCAGGGGCACCTGGCGCTTCCCCCTCTCTGTCGCGCCCCTCGCTGCCACCTCCTCCGGCGTCATCGTCCTCCCGCCGTTCGGCACGTTCGGCGTGGCCAAGTTCGAGGCCTGGCTCCTGAGCGGCGTGCCGCCCTGAGCGTACTTCTGCCCGCCCCGGTCCTCCTCCGTCGCGCATGGTGTCGTCCAGGAGGTCCTGCCGGATGGCGAGGAGGAAGAGCCTCTTCCGGCCGTGGGGGGCACCCACGTCGGACGCGCGGAGACACATCCATTCCGCATCGTACCCGAGGGCGGCAAGGTCCTCGAGGACAACGTCGAGCCCACGGCGAACGAGAGCCCCGACGTTCTCGGCCCAGACGATGGCGGGTCGGAGGGCGGCGATGATTCGGGCGTACTGTTTCCAGAGGCCACTCTTGGCTCCTCCGATCCCGGCACGCTTCCCGGCGTCGGAAATGTCGGTGCACGGGAAGCCGCCAGCGACGAGATCCACGATTCCACGCCACGGGATAGGATCGAAGGTGGAAACGTCGTCCCATTCAGGAGCCGGATCCAGGACCTCGTCTTCCATCCGTGCCACGAGGTCGGCCGCGGCGTAAGCGTCCCGCTCGACATAACACACGGTTTGATAGGCTCTTCCGAGGACAAGATCAAGGCCTCTTTCGAGACCGGCAACACCGGCGAATAGAGCCAGGCCATTCAGGGCATCTCCTTCCCGCACCTCAGACTCCGGCTCCAGAGAGCAGACCTCGGATCTTTACCATCGCCTCGATCGAGGGCTCCCACAAACTGAGGGACCCACAGTGAGGGATGCCGTCGGCGAGGAGCTTTGGAGGGGACAGCACGAACCCGTACCTCTTTCGCTCCGACGTGAACGAGAAGTCGCCCAGGGCGATCTCTCGGGGCTCGACGGGGCGCGTCATGAGGTCTGTCCGGACGCAGGCCCTGATGTCGCTCATGCAGAGAATCCGCCCGAACGGCCAGGGGTAGTCTGGGCCGAACCGGAAGAACAGGTTCGCCCTCTCGCAGAGTTTGTCGGGAAAGCCGTCCTTTAGGCACTTGGTCGATCTGGAGGCGTGGATCCCCAGAGGGCCGCGGTAGGCGGTCGCCCAGCCGCGCGTCTCGATCCGCTTGTAGCCCAGGGCGACGAGGCTTGCCCATGGCTCCATGAGCGAAATGCACCGAATGTCCATTGCGCGACTCCCCTACTGCGGGTGCTCCGAGTCGTCGGGCGCAAGGCACCCACACCGGACCATCTCAGCCCTCGCCGGGTCAGTCCACCACGTCGAGCGCCGAG